>Ga0114975_10001979_pt1 | contig 14197 bp, 8 predicted proteins | sample S_130626_EF_Meta_FD_87031 | JGI IMG/M metagenome (GOLD analysis project Ga0114975, IMG submission 87031) | Freshwater microbial communities from Lake Simoncouche, Canada to study carbon cycling - S_130626_EF_MetaG | ecosystem: Environmental > Aquatic > Freshwater > Lake | place: Lake...
AGATTCCTGTGCTTGCACTTGTATGGCGAGCAAAAGCGTTAGGGTGGTAAAAAGTAGAAGTTTGGGTAAAAAAGAATTCATTATCGTTGAAGGTAGATAGGTGGCTAGGCGAGGCATGAGCAGAAACAGATCGTTTGGACTACAAAATTGGGATTAATATCTCAAAATCTATCTCCACTTATCAAATGAAAACTGAACTAATTCAAACAAATAGCGGTGGACTAAGGAAGATATTCACGAGTTGGAAAACAAGAATAAGGAAGGCAATCCTTCACAACTTGGTTGATTTGGGCTACTTTTTGTTTGAAAAGCATAGGGTTCCTAACAAAAAGCCTAGTCAACTTTACAAAAACAGTTGGTAAATTTCTGTACTTAGGTTTTTAGTGTTCGATACACGCATCAACTACTTAAAAGAAAGTGTTGAAAAATGATCTTAATTTTTATAAATTTAAGTTTGTCCAACAGGAAATTATCCTTTAGCCAATCTACTTCCCATGGCCCAATTCACTCTTCAAATTAACGGCACCTCCCAACAGGTAGAGGTAGACCCCAATACCCCCCTACTCTGGGTACTTCGTGACCACCTTCAGTTGGTGGGAACCAAATTCGGTTGTGGCATGGCCCAGTGCGGCGCATGCACCATCCACTTGGATGGCACCGCGGCAAGATCCTGCTCCTTGCCTGTATCGAGTGTCGGAACTTCAGCCATCACGACCATCGAAGGTTTATCCGAAAATGGAGACCATCCCGTGCAGCAAGCCTGGATCGAACACGATGTGCCGCAATGTGGGTATTGCCAAGCAGGTCAGATTATGACCGCAGCAGCTTTCTTGAAAGAAAATCCATCCCCTTCAGATGAGGAGATTGAAGCAGCCATGAACGGCAACATTTGCCGATGTGGCACCTACCTAAGAATCAAAGCAGCAGTAAAAACAGCCTCCCAAAACAGCTAACGAAGAAGCCATGTCCACCATAGATAAGAAATTAGACCGCCGGTCCTTTTTAAAAGTCTCCGCTCTCGCAGGGGGAGGCATGATGCTCAGCTTCAGTTGGCTAGCAGGCTGCAAACCTACCCCAGAGCAGGCATTGACCTTGCCTAAGGAATGGTTTGAACTCAATAGCTTCATCAAAATTGGAGAAAATGGGGTCGTTACGCTGTATTCGGCCAATCCGGAATTTGGCTCCAATACCAAAACCTCCATGCCCATGATCCTAGCAGAAGAACTGGGTGTAGACTGGAAAATGGTGCTTGTGGAGCAGGCAGACTTTTGGCCCGAGCGGTTCGAACGGCAATTTACAGGTGGAAGCCAAGGCATTCGTCAAGGTTGGACTCCACTACGAACAGTTGGAGCAACTGCACGACAGCTGCTAGTCAATGCTGCTGCGCAAACCTGGAAGGTACCTGCTACTGAAATCACCGCCTCGAATGGATTCTTGGAGCACAAAGGAAGCGGAAAGAAAGCAGGCTACGGTGAACTGGCCTCCCTAGCTGCTAGCTTAACTGTTCCAGAGGAGGTCGCGCTTAAAGACCCGAAAGACTTTACGCTCATCGGCACTTCAAAGAAGAATGTTGATCTGGAAAAAATCATCACCGGCACCCCTCTCTTTGGCATCGACCACCAGGTAGAAGGCATGAAATATGCAGCCATCGTGCATCCTCCAGCTTTTGGGATGAAACTCGCCTCCTTTGATGCCTCATCCGTAAAGTCCTTACCTGGTATCCAGGATGTATTTTCAATTCAGCTATTTAAGGACGAGTACGTACGCAACTTTTTTGATACGGCTACCTTTCCCGAGCTGGTTGCCATCGTGGGTAATTCCACTTGGGAGGTCTTACAAGCCAAAAAATCACTCAAAGCTACTTGGGAAAAGGCACCAGAATCAAGCTTCTCCATGACAGGATTTGGAGGACCTCCATTCCAAGCCAAGGTGCCTTCAGGATTAGAAAGTACCGAAACCCATCAGGCCAAGATGGCCGAATACATCAGCAAACCTGGGAATGTACTACGCAGAGACGGGGATCCGGAAGGAGCTTTTAAAAAGGCCGCCAAAATCATTGAAAAAACATACACCGCTCCCTTTCTAGCTCACAATACCATGGAGCCGGTCAACTGCTTTGCACAAGTGACAGCCGACAAAGCAGAAATATACGGACCTACCCAAGCTCCAGAATTTATTATAGGCACTATTGCATCTGCCCTTGGGCTTCCCAAAGAGAAAATCAGCATCAAGCTGGCTCGTATGGGCGGCGGATTTGGATTGAGAGCATACAGCCACCACCTGGTTGAGGCAGCCTTGATTTCTCAAAAGGCTGGCGTTCCCATTAAAATGGTGTATAGCCGAGAGGACGACATGAGCTATGGAATCTATAGACCAAGCTACTCTGCCACCTATCGAGCAGCTTTAGATGAAAAAAATCAGTTGCTAGCACTCCATGTGAAGGCAGGTGGCATCCCTGAAACCCCCGTTCATGCCGACCGATTTCCCGCAGGGGCGATCGACAATTACCTGGCGGAAGGATGGCAAATTGCATCCAATATCACGGTAGGTGCTTTCCGCGCCCCAGGTTCCAATTTTATCGCAGCAGCGGAACAAAGTTTCTTGGATGAACTAGCCGAAGTGATGGGCAAGGACCCAATTGCCTTCCGATTGGAGTTACTCAAGCGCGCCGAAACCAACCCGGTAGGTAAAAACAACGATTACGATGCCAAGCGCTATGCTGGGGTTTTGGAATTGGTCAAAGAAAAATCAAAGTGGGGCAGCCCTTCAGCAGGAGTACATCGTGGGGTATCCGCCTATTTCTGCCACAATTCCTATGTAGCTGAAGTGGTTGATGTGGTTATCAAGGATTCCAAACCTGTAGTCGAAAAAGTAGTTGCCGCCGTGGATTGTGGAATTGTAGTCAACCGTGATTCAGCCATCAATATGGGAGAAGGTGCTATTGTAGATGGAATTGGCAATGCCCTTTTCGGAGAGTTGACCTTCAAGGATGGGGTACCCAATAAAAACAACTTCCATCAGTACCGCATGATTCGGCAACAAGATTCGCCGAAAGCAATCGAGGTACACTTTGTGGACAGCAAGGAGGACCCAACAGGACTTGGGGAACCCTATTTCCCACCAGTCTTTGCTGCATTAGCTAATTCACTTTACAAGGCCACGGGCAAGCGCTTTTATCAACAGCCCTTTGGTCCACAATTGGAAAAAGAAGGACTTAAGGTGTAAGGATTCCTTGTTGTAAGGTAAATCTTTTACACACTTCCATTGGTATAAACTGCCTCTTGCAAAGAGGCAGTTTTTTTTTAATCCTAGACTAGTTGCTTTAAAATCGATTTTTTTAAATAGAAATGTTTTTTACAAACAACAGTTTATATTATTGTTTTTTCTAAACAACATTTTGTATTTTTGTTGTCTAAAGAAAACAAAATGGAACGCTTAGTTCAGAATTCGAAACGAAAGAAAGCAGCGAAGCTGCCTGCCTTCACTCGGTACTTATTTGAAACAATTGATTGGAATCAACGCTTAATTCTCATTTTAGGACATCGGGGAACGGGTAAAACCACCTTAATGCTGCAGCGAATGCAGCAGCTGGAGGACAAAAGCATTTTCCTAAGTTTGGATGATTATTTTTTTGAGGAGGTTCGCTTGGCCACTTTTGTGGAGCAGCTGTACACCCAAGGGGTTCGCACCTTCTTTTTGGATGAGGCCCACCGCTACCTCAACTGGTCTTCTGATCTAAAAATACTCGTAGATGCGTATTCAGATGCCTCATTTGTGGTCTCTGGTTCGTCTGTGCTTGCACTTGAAAAAGGCAAGGCAGACCTATCTCGTCGAGCGGCGGTGTATCACTTGGAGGGATTGTCTTTTCGAGAATTTCTCAACTTGGAATTGGGTACAAATTTTCCAAACTATTCCCTAAATGAAATTCTAACCCAACATTCCATTCTAGCAGAACCACTTGTAGATCAACAGGATATACTATCCCATTTCGAACAGTATTTAGAGTACGGGTACTATCCATTTTACCGAGAGAGCAAGTCACTCTATCCCACTCGCCTATTGGAAATCACGAACCTGGTCCTAGAAATTGATTTGGCTCCATTTGAGGAACTCTCTTACAAAACGGTTCGTAGCATGAAGAAACTGCTGTACATCCTGAGTGAATCGGTTCCCTTCATTCCTAACATCAGCAAATTGGCAGAGCGCTTGGATACGTCAAGAAATACGGTGCTGAAGACCTTTGATTTAATGGAGCAAGCCAAACTACTCTTGCTACTCCGCCAACAAACTCAAGGCGTATCTTTTCTTCAGAAGCCAGAAAAAATATACCTCCATAATCCCAATCTAGCCTTTGCTTTCTCAAATCAGGTTCCTAACCGAGGTAATTTGCGGGAAACTTTCTTTTTCAACCAATTGCAGGTGCACCACGAAGTAAGCTTACCCAAACAGGGTGATTTTATGCTTGACCACAGCTATGTCATCGAGGTGGGTGGTGCACATAAGGGCAACCAACAACTTGTGGGTATCCCTAATTCCTTTGTGGCATCGGACGGCATCAAGACTGGATCTGGAAACAAAATTCCCCTATGGCTTTTTGGGTTTTTGTATTGAATTAACCACCAAAAAAACAGCCCAAGAGTTTCTTGGGCTGAGGTAGCGTTGGTTTGGTATTCAAAAAGGGTACTATTTTTTGAGGGTGCCGAAGGTAATTTTAACCGCAGCACCCAGAACCGCTGGGTTTTGCCCTGTTCCAGAAATATCCAGCAAGGGATAGGAATAGAAGGGCATCAGCAGGTAACTCGTTTTTTTGTTTTCGTATACGCGAACATTCACTCCAAGGTTGGCCTGAGCAAAAGGAAGAAATCGAGAGCTCGGTCCTGGGAGGGTACTGCTTTGCGTGACTTGTATGGTTTTTTGGGTACTCAGGGAGTTTACCAAATCTAAATCCGTAACCTGCCGTGTAAAGACTAGCTCCTGCTCAGTGGCTTGGTTGAAGGTCAGCAAATTGGAGAATCCAGCTTGCAAAGAAATGGCACGTGAGGGACTGAGGGGAAAGCGAACATACAAGGGTAGGTCTACCTGCACTTGCTGCACCTGGGTAGTCTCTTGGATGGGGGAATTGACACCGACCAATTTAAGAGATGTCTGGCCTTCAGATGCCTGATTAAGGTAGTTGACTCCTATTCCTGAACCGATGCGAAGCTTTCCTGCCAGTTCCATATCCACCTGCATTCCTAGGCCAATTCGAGATCCTGAAGTGATTTGATTGGCATCATTGCTGTTCCCAAATCCAGGTCCAAGCCCTACAGCAAAGGCAAGCGGGTCTTTTTGTGCCGCGAGCAATGCTTCCGCTTCGGAAGGGATGATTTCCGTGAAACTAGGTACAGCAGGATGGGTTGGAGCTGAAGCCTTTTCTTCCCCAAGGCTGGCAATGGGTGATACTGCTACTTGCGGTAAAGAAGCGCCTGTTGTGGGTTGCGGTGCTGCTCCTGTAGCTGATTCCACTATTCGAACCTCCTCCTGGGAAGGAATTGCACTGCTCGCTACCAAAGGATTGGATTCCTGCTTGGAAGATGGGAAGGTTCTTCTCCCAATATCGCTGCGCTTTTCGTTGGGTTGCTTGGGAAAATTGGCAGGTGCTTCTCCCCCATTCGCTTGTGTTTTGGAATTGACCTCACTTTGCGCAGGCAGCGCAGCTGATTCCTCTTGGGGGACTTTCGTTTCCAAGGCCAATTGCTGGCTAGCGGCCTGCTCCTGCTGCTCCCCAGTCCAAAGACTCCCCACGAAAAAGAGCAAGGTTAGGGAAGCAGCAATGCCTCCAGCCCACCACCAAACGAGCGGAATGCTCCGTTTTTGATTTCGGCGCGCCTCAAAAGCCTCCCAGGCTCCTGGGAGGTAAGGTTGGGGAGCCTCTTCCTGCAATTTGCGCAGGCGCTCTCCGAGTTGTGTACTCCACTTATCTTCCTGCATAAACGGTATAATGAAGGTGTATGAGTTGTCGTAATTTGTGCTTGGCCCGAGTTAGGTACACCCTTGAGGAACTTTCACTGATGGACAATTTCTCGGCAATTTCTTTGTGACTGTAGCCTTCTACCTCGTAGAGATTAAAGATCAGCTGCTGGTCATCGGGCAGCTGCTCAAGGAGGGCGATGATTTCTTGGTAGCCCAATTGCTCGATTGCATTTTCCTGGTCCACCAGTAGTCGATTTCCATCCGCCTCCTCGTGCAACTTGAACTTTTGATTTTTGCGGTAGTAGTCAATCGCCGTATTGACTGCAATTCTTCGCAACCAGGGAAGGATGACTGGGTTTTGTTCCAGCTTGCCTACCGAATCAAAAAACTTAAGAAAGGCATCTTGTACGATTTCTTGTGCCAGGTCCTCGCTTTTGACATAAGACCTACCAATACCCATGAGGAATCCGTAGTATTTTTTAAAAAAATACTCCTCGTGCATCTTTGAACGACGCTTGCACCCCTCAATTAGCTCTTGGTCGGTCAAATTCAACTCTTTTGGTTAGGTATAGGCGATAGGTACTCGGCTTTAGTCGTTCGTTCTTTTGGGCTAAACGGAAATCACTCAAAAAACGCTACAGTTCTTCAAAAAAATTCTTCTCAATTTGGATCTACATCCACAATCCAGCGGACCGATCGAAACTCTGGGATGGCTTGTAAGTCCTCCAAAATTTTTACCAAGCGCTCCTTAAATACGGATTGGGTATCCCCTTGGCGGTCCAACTTGATCAAAGACTCCAGCTGGTAGAGATTTTTGATCCGGGCAATGCTCCCCTTTTCTGGACCCAACACGATTTTCTTGAGCGGAAGATTTGCCATTTCCCGATGCAACGCATGGGCTGCCTTCTCTGCAGTCCCAAAGACCGCATGCCGGGTGGTAATCTTCACGAGCTTCACAAAGGGTGGATAGTAGAAGGCCTTGCGATCTTTCAACTCCAACTGATAAAAATCGTCATAATCCCCTTGGATTACATTTTTGTAAAGCTCGGTCTCTGGATTGCGCGTTTGGATGACCACATGGCCTTTGGCCGCTCTGCGACCTGCTCGCCCTGCCACCTGAGTAATCTGTTGAAAGGCGCGTTCCCCAGAACGGAAATCAGGGAAATTCAAAATTCGATCCCCATCCCAGATTCCTACCACGGTTACTCGTCCAAAATCGAGCCCTTTGGTGATCATCTGAGTACCGACAAGGATGTCGATTTGGCCAGCGGCAAACTCATCCAATACCCGCTGATAGCCATACTTTGAGCGGGTGGTGTCCAAATCCATTCTTCCCATCCGTGCCTCGGGGAAAAGCAGGGCCAAAGACTCTTCAATTTGCTCGGTCCCCATGCCCTGGGTGCTGAGTTGATTACTCCCACAGGCAGGACAGCTCGATGGAATTTTCTCCTTATAGCCACAGTAGTGGCAGCGGAGTTCGGCAGCAAACTGGTGGTAGGTCAAACTCACGTCGCACTGCACACATTGCCCGGTCCAGCCACAATCCTCACACTGCATGAAAGGAGCGTATCCGCGGCGATTTTGAAAGATGAGCACCTGCTCCTGATTTTCCAGCGCACGCTGAATCTGCTCTCGCAGCACCCGAGTAGTATCCAGTTTGAGTAAGTTTTTTTTGCGATCAGCACCGAGGTCTGCCAGGTGGTATTCGGGTAAGGTGGCCTGCCCAAAGCGCTCCGAGAGTTTCACCAGCCCGTACTTGCCTTGAGTCGCATTGAAATAGGATTCAAAGGAAGGAGTCGCTGATCCCAAGAGCGTGCGCGCTTGGTGTACATAGGCCAGCATAATCGCAGCATCGCGGGCATGGTAGCGGGGTGCAGGGTCAAACTGCTTGTAGCTCGGCTCGTGCTCCTCGTCCACAATCACCAATCCCAAGCTATCAAAAGGTAGAAACAGGGAGGAACGTACGCCTACAACAAAGGAAAAACGCCCATTCAGGACCCCATTCCAAACTTCCACCCGTTCGTTGTCCGAATACTTGGAATGGTACACGCCCATGCTGGATCCGAATACTTGTTTGAGCCTTCCCACCAGCTGGGTGGTGAGGGCAATTTCCGGGAGCAATAACAGCACTTGAGAACCACTACCTAGCGCCTCTTGAATTAATTTGATGTAAATCTCTGTCTTGCCAGCACCCGTGATGCCCTGAAGCAAAACGGTCTGCTTGCTTTCAAAGTGTCCCTTGATTTGATCCATGGCCACTTGCTGAGCTTCCGATAGGCCTGAAGCCTCCCGCTCGGCTGCTTCTTCTGGGATGCGATCCACCAGCTGGCTGTAGGATTCGAGCACCCCATTTTTAATCAAGGTCTTTAGGGAGCTTTCCGAATCTCCCTCCTCCAACACGCTGGCCTTGGCAAGGCCTTTGGCATTGAGTTCAGGACGCTGGTGAACGGGCAGATCCCGCAAAAATTTGAGCAGAATCGCTTCCTGCTTGGGTTTGGACTGTAGCTCCTCAAATAGTCCCTCCAAGGCTCCCGGTGCCAGGTAGCTCGCATTCAAGCGCAGCCTAGTCTCGATCTTGGGGCTGTATTTTTCTTGCACCTTTTCAAAAATCAAAATAGCCTCCTTGGCCACCAAACTCTTCAGAATGGGATGGATTGCCTTCACGCCGAGGAGCTGTTCGCAGTCTTCGTAGCTCAGTTCTTCTTTGGTGGCCAAAGCCTCCAAAATTTTCTCCTCACGGACATCCAAGGGATAGGAAGAATTCTCCAAGTCAAACTCGGGATGGAGTTGGATTTTACTTTCGGAGGAAAGCCGCAATCCTGAAGGGAGGGCAGCGCCCATCACCTCTCCGATGTGGCAACAGTAGTAGGAAGCCATCCACACCCAAAAGCGGATTTGCAGGGGATTGACGCTAGGCTGCTCCTCGAGCAGGTCCAACACGGGCTTGGCCTCGTAGGCCTGCGGTGGACTCTGGTGTACCCGACCGATGATGCCAGTGAGCACTTTTTTCTTACCAAATTGAACTAAAACCCGACAGCCAATCTGTAGCAGAGGCTGAAGCGGTTTGGGCACCTTGTAGGTAAACATGCTGGGAATGGGAACCGGCAAGATGACATCGACGAATTGAGATTCGCCTTCAGTCTCTGAAAAAGTATAGTCCGGAAATAGCGTGTCCACCAAATTAGTTCAACTGAGGTACCAATGCACGTGCTTCCTCGACGGTGGCCACTGGTCTGCGGCAACTGCGATTTACACATACGTAAATTAAGGCATTTCCTTCGGCATCCCCCAGTTTTCCTTCCAGAAGAGGGACGCTAGCTGTCGGAGATTCGGACCAAGCGAGCACTGAATTGGGCAGGTAATTTGCCAGTAGCTCCAGGGCTTTTACTTTTGCTCCTCTCCCCACAATAGCAATCTCTGCTGTGGGCACGAGGCTCTCCAGGTAAAAGTTGGCCCAATTGCATAAAAATCCCGGTTCCTTCAAAATAAGTTCCTTCATCCCACCCAGCATGCGCGCCGCAATTTTCCCATAATTCTCTTGGTAAGTAAGAAGGGAAAGTTGATGTAAACTGCGTGCAAGGATGGAGTTGGAAGCAGGAATGACATTGTCAAAGAGTTCTTTTTTGTTGGCGATCAATTTTTCTGCAGTCGGGTCGCTGAAATAAAAATACCCATCTTCTGCATCGTAAAAGCGTGCCAAAACCACCTCTGCTAGCGCTTGCGCAAAGGTGAGGTGTCGAGACAATCCACTTGCCGAAAAGGCCATCAAAGAGGCTCGGATCAAGGCTGCATAGTCCTCCAAGAAAGCGGGGGTGTAGGCCTGCCCATTTTTGTAGCTGCGGTACAAGATCCCGACTTGAAAGAGTTTGACTTGTACAAAATCTAGGTTGCGCAGAGCAATCTCCAAATACTCCTCTTCTCCAGAGGCGAAGTAGGCTTGAATCAAACCGGCATCCAGCAATCCGTTCCAGCAGGCCAAGACCTTGTCGTCCTTGCCTGGATAGATCCGTTGGTTACGATACTGGAGCAAGATCTTTTTGACAATTGCGAGCTTTTGGAGAAAATCTTCGAGTGGAATACCCTGGTCCTTGGCCACTTGCTCGTAGGACTCGACTTGGAAAAGGATATTTACTCCTTCTTCCCAATTGCCTTCGGGCCTGATGGAATACAAGGTGCTAAACCATTCAAAATCCGCTCCGAGCAGTTCCTGCAGTTCGGCGGCAGTCCAGGTATAAAACTTCCCTTCCACTCCTTCGCTGTCCGCATCTTGGGCGGCATGAAAGCCTCCTTCCTCTTGCATCATCTCGGCTAGGAGCCAATCTTTGGTTTCTCGTACTTTTTCCAAGTAAAAGGGATCCTGACTGACCTGATAGGCTTTGGCATAGAGTTCGAGCAGCTGCCCGTTGTCGTAGCCCATTTTTTCAAAGTGGGGAGCAAACCATTCTCCATCGACGGAGTAGCGGGCAAAGCCACCACGGAGGTGGTCGTAGATCCCTCCCATCCCCATTTTTTGGAGGGTAAAAAATACGGCTTTTTGCAGGTCGGCTCGTGCAGCAAGGAGCGCATAATCGAGTACAAAGTGCCAGATGGCTGGCATGGGAAACTTGGGAACACGGTTCATCCCTCCCCATTCCGAATCAAACTGGGCGGAAAGTTTGGTGATGACTTCCACCAATTCGTCCGGGTCCAAGTTCCCTTCTTCGGCTTGAATGCCGTATTTGTCCGTTTCCTTGCGGTTGAGACTCCGCCCAAATCCATCGGCACTTTGTGCCAACTGATCCGCATGGGCGGCGTAGGCATCGGCAATGCTGCCTAGGAGCTGCTTCCACTTGCTGTTGGGGAAATAGGTACCTCCATAGAAAGGCTTCTGGTTGGGCATCAAAAAGACGTTGAGAGGCCATCCTCCTTGGAGTCCCATGGCCTGCACGGCATCCATGTAAATGTTGTCTAGGTCGGGACGCTCCTCCCGATCAATTTTGATGCAGACAAAGTGCTCGTTCATCAATGCCGCAGTGGCGGTATCTTCAAAGCTTTCTCGTTCCATCACGTGACACCAGTGGCAGGCCGAGTAGCCGATGGATACTAGGATGGGTTTGTTTTCTGTTGTGGCGCGGTTCAATGCGTCTGGCCCCCAGGGGTACCAATCCACGGGATTATGGGCATGCTGCAGCAGGTAGGGACTTTGGGAATGTAGGAGTCGGTTGGCGGACATGGAAAATTTCGAGTTGGGGTAACGGACCTAGCGTTCCAGTCTGGATTTCACGTCTTGGATTTCCTCCGAAAAATCAAATTCCCCATGAAGCCGTTCCAGTTTGCCCAGTAAATTTTGGAGAAACTTTCGATGTGCTTCGGAATCGGGATTGAAGGAACGGTGGGCCAGTTCGAGTTCTATTTTTTGAATTTCGGCTACCTTTTGCTGAGTTTCTGTCCCAAAACTAAACTGTTGCCATTTTTCCCAGATGTAGTTTTCCGCTTCCTCCGAAGGATGAACCAAATCAGCCGCATAAAAGCGGTAGTCTCGGAGCTCGTCCACCATTATTTCATAAGCGGGAAAGTAGGTGACTGCCTCCAACTGTTGCTCCAGCTGGGCACATAGCACACGCAGCAAGCTTTTGCTTAACTGATTTTCTGCGATTCCCTCTTTGGTGTGTCGCACAGGGCTGAGGGTCAGGACAACTTTAAGGTTAGGATGCATCTGAGTTAGCATCCTCAAGACCGGTCGTAGTCCAGTTTCCAATTCTTCCAAGCTGGAAAGCTTTTTTTCAAAGAGGGCTGCGGGTTGTTTGTGACAGTTGGCCACCTTGCCTAACTCCCGATGGCGGTAAAGCCAGGCGGTACCTAGGGTGAGTACCAGGTGGGATGCCTCCTTCAGGGAATGATGCAGGAGTACTAGCTGCTGGGTATAATTGGCTTCCAATTCAGCTACCGTGGCACCCTTCACATCAGAATGGGCCTTGTAATGCACAAAAACACCTTCACGCTCCACTACGCCTGCTGGATACATGGGTGCAGCAGGTATGGCTAGTTGGAGGAGTTCGGCCAAATTAAGCGGGTGAAAAAGCGTTCCAAAGGGATTGATGAGCACCTCAAATTTTGCCGCTTCCATCTTTTTACCGATGGTTTGAGCAAAGCAGGAGCCCAGGCTGACCACCTTGGAAGAGTGGCTGATGGGAAAAGGGGAAGCAGGAATGGGGAAATCAATCGACCAACGCATGGGGTGAAGATACTAACTGAATGGCAATCCTCGAGGATAATTTTGTGAAAATCCCCCTCCCGCAATTCTGCGGGACAGGCATACCCCCTTGTAAGTGCCTGTCCCGATGACTATCGGGAGGGAGTCGCACCACCTGGTCTCCAACCTGATGCCTTTAATTCAAAAATTTTATTTCTTAATTAATGCTTAAAGGATGCAGAGATGTTATTCCCCCTTGACAAGGGGGTTAGGTGCCTGCCCCGTACGCCGCGGCGCACGGGGGGATTAAAAAAAAAGACTCTCCTTCTGGGAGAGTCTTTTAAAAAATGAGTGGGTGACTTATTTTTTACTTGGTAATGGTCACGGTTTCCTCAACTACTTCCTTGCCATCGACCATCTTGATTTCCTTCTTCACCTCTTTGTTGATCATGCCAGCTTCAGCAGCTTCACCATGTGGTTTTTCAGAAATGTGTGGTGCAATGACCAAGGCAACGATAGACATCAATTTGATCAAGATGTTCATCGATGGACCAGAGGTATCTTTGAATGGATCCCCTACCGTGTCACCGGTAACGGATGCCTTGTGTGGTTCAGATTTCTTGTAGTAGATCTCTCCATCGATTTCTACTCCTTTTTCGAAGGACTTCTTCGCATTGTCCCATGCGCCACCGGCGTTAGACTGGAACATACCCATCAATACTCCTGATACGGTAACCCCTGCAAGCATGCCTCCAAGTACTTCTGGGCCGAAGATGAATCCAACAATGATTGGAGAAATCAAAGCGATCGCTCCAGGAGCAATCATCTCACGGATAGAAGCTTTGGTAGAGATCTCTACGCACTTCTCGTACTCAGGCTTGGCCTTGTACTCCATGATGCCTGGGATCTCACGAAACTGGCGTCTCACTTCGTTTACCATGTCCATCGCCGCTCTACCTACTGCCGCGATGGCAAGGGAAGAGAAGATAAACGGTATCATGCCCCCGACAAATAATCCGGCAAGTACGTCAGCTTTGTAGATGTCAATCGCGTCAATTCCTGCGATTCCCACGAATGCCGCAAACAAGGCCAATGAGGTCAAAGCAGCAGAAGCGATGGCAAAACCCTTACCTGTCGCTGCAGTGGTGTTACCTACCGCATCCAAGATGTCGGTACGGCCACGAACTTCTTCAGGAAGCTGGCTCATTTCAGCAATACCCCCTGCGTTGTCCGCAATAGGTCCGAAGGCATCAATTGCCAACTGCATCGCAGTAGTAGCCATCATACCCGCAGCAGCGATTGCTACTCCGTACAAACCTGCAAATTCATACGCTCCATAGATACCACCTGCCAAAACCAAGATAGGAAGTACGGTAGACTCCATGCCTACTGCAAGACCACCGATGATGTTGGTAGCGTGTCCGGTAGCAGATTGTTTGATGATTGAAAGCACTGGGCGCTTGCCCATGGCGGTGTAGTATTCGGTGATGATGGACATCAAGGTGCCTACTACAAGGCCAAGGATGATTGCATAGAATACATCCATGTTGGTAAATTCATACCCACGGATAGAAAGTGTCTCAGGAAGCATGTACTTCACGATAAAGAAAGAGGCGATACCAGTAAACACGATGGAAGACCAGTTTCCCATGTTCAATGCTTTCTGCACATCTCCTTTGTCATCCTTAATGGTCACGAAGGCCATTCCCATGATGGAGAAAATGATACCAAGTCCTGCCAATACCATTGGCAATAGGATTGGGGCGATTCCGCCAAAGTTGTCTACGGATACTATTTCACGTCCCAAAACCATGGTAGCGAGGATAGTGGCCACATAGGAACCGAAAAGATCGGCGCCCATACCGGCTACGTCACCTACGTTGTCACCTACGTTATCGGCGATAGTGGCTGGGTTACGCACGTCATCCTCAGGGATACCTGCTTCTACCTTACCCACTAGATCCGCTCCTACGTCAGCAGCTTTGGTGTAGATACCACCGCCCACACGGGCAAAAAGAGCAATGGATTCCGCTCCAAGAGAGAAGCCTGCAAGCACTTCAAGTGCTTTTTCCA
>Ga0114975_10001983_pt1 | contig 14173 bp, 25 predicted proteins | sample S_130626_EF_Meta_FD_87031 | JGI IMG/M metagenome (GOLD analysis project Ga0114975, IMG submission 87031) | Freshwater microbial communities from Lake Simoncouche, Canada to study carbon cycling - S_130626_EF_MetaG | ecosystem: Environmental > Aquatic > Freshwater > Lake | place: Lake...
ATATCGATGAAATTGCTGTAATTATGGAAGCTCAACCGTGTCGTGAAAGACATCCGAGAGAAGAAGGAATTTTTTAAAAAAGATTTGGTAGATTGAAAGAGTTTACTTATCTTTAAGTATAGAAATTAAAAAATAAGAAATATGCAAAATGATTTTCAGTTATTAAGGTTGATGGTAGACGAGTTGAACTCGACAAATAGCATCAATGACAAAAAAGATATTTTATCTAAATATGATGATGAGTTTATTAAGAAAGTAATTTATTACACTTATAATCCAACATTCCAATATTATGTAACCCCTGATAATTTAGAAAAGAATTATGAGTCAGACTTAGGAACTTTGTATCCATTTTCAGACTTATTTGAAATGTTAGATATTCTTCGAAAAAGAGAAGTTACCGGTCATAAAGCTATTAATTCAGTTAATGATTTTTGTTATCGAAATGAAAATTATAAAGATTTAATCTATAAGATTATTGGTAAAGATTTAGAAATTAGAATGGGAGACTCTTTAATTAATAAAGTGTTTCCTGACTTAATTCCAACCTTTGATTGTGCTTTGGCTACCGACTTTGATAAGGTGTCTGTTAACTTTGCAAAAGATCAATGGATATCGTCTCGAAAATTAGATGGTGTTCGATGTTTAGCAATTATTGATGAGTTCGGTAAAGCAACGTTATGGAGTCGCCAAGGCAATCAGTTTGAGACTTTAAGTAAAGTGATTGCAGAAGTTGAAAATTTAGGATTGAAGGATATGGTGTTAGACGGAGAAATTTGTCTTACTGATGCTAATGGCAATGAAGACTTCCAGGGTATTATGAAACAAATTCGTAAGAAAGATCATACTATAGATAATCCTAAATATTTAGTATTTGATATGATTACTGGATCTGAATTTAGAAGTAAGACAGGTTCTAATAAATACTTAAACAGATATGCTGATTTAGTAGACTTAATCAAGGATTATAACCACATTTCAGTAGTAGCTCAAGACTTAATTAATGACGAAAGTCATTATGCAGACTTAATGCATGGAGCTGATGCTAATGGCTGGGAAGGATTAATACTTCGTAAAAACGTAGGATATGAAGGTAAGCGAAGTAAAAATATGCTAAAATGTAAATCATTTAAAGATGCTGAGTATGAAGTAATTGATTTAGAATTTGGTCCTTTTAGAATGATTGAAAATGGTTTGGAAGTAACTAAAGAAGTTCTTTCCAATGTAGTAATCGAGCATAAAGGAAATCGAGTGTCAGTAGGTTCAGGTTTTAGTATTGCTGAAAGAGAATATTTCAAAGCCAATCCAAATGAAATACTTAACAAAATTATTACCGTTAAGTATTTCCAAGAAACTCAAAATCAAACCGGATCATGGAGCTTACGCTTTCCGACAGTTAAAGTAATTCATGGAAATAAAAGAACAATATAATTATGGGAGGACCTAGAAGACCGATTGAAATAAAAGAAATGAAAAAGCCTAAATGGAAAGTAGGAGAAATAATTCCATTTACTTTTTTAGGAAAAGAAAGAATTGGAAGAATTCTTGAGTTAAAGAAGCATCCTCAACATATTGACAGATGGGTTTATCATATGGAAGATGTCGTCGACGGAATTAAAATTCCATATGTAGGAATTGACGGTTCAGAAAAATTTGCAAACGTAGATACTAAAATAGCAAGTATGTATAAAAAATCTTAATTAAGATTTGGTATTCTCAAAAGAATATATTATATTTAGTATGTGACACTTAAAATACAGTACATGTATTATACATGTACTCATTAAAAAATAATTAAGCTTATGTTAAAATTAAAACTTATTACGAAATTAGTATTGTTATGCACAATATCAATAGCATTAACTTCAGCAGTAACATCTGAAACAGTGCTTGATCCTTATTTAAAAGACATTAACAATGATAATATAGTTAATTCATCGCCTTCAATTCAAATGTATTTCTATATTAAGAAATACGCTGAAGAATTTTCAATTCCTGAACCATATGCATTTTCTCTAGCATATCAAGAAACAAGATACGGAGGCCCATTAGATTCAAATTATAATCATAAACAAAAATCATATGCCGGAGCTTTAGGCCCAATGCAAATAATGCCAGCAACAGCAAAATTAATTTATGGTGTATCAATTCCTAAATTTAAGTTGATGTCAGATATTAATTTGAATGTTATGATATCAATGAAATTGCTTCGCAGACTGCATAACAAATATAATGATTGGGGTCTTGTATTTGGAGCTTATAATACTGGTAGACCTTGTGTTAATCGATATGCTCGAAATATTTTGGCACAACAATATATTTGGAATAAATTAAAAGAAATTTAAAGTTTACTTATATATTATTATATAGCGGGGTAGAGCAGTGGTAGCTTGTTGGGCTCATAACCCAAAGGTCGGAGGTTCGAATCCTTCTCCCGCTTCTCAAAAAATATTAATTATTAAATAAATAACAAATGAAACGATTAATTAAAAATTGGTTTAAACGTTCTTTTAAAAGATCTCGAGTTCGTCTTAGAAGATTTTGGCGTAGACAGAATGATATTCTTACTCCGGATTTCCCATTAACTGAAATTCAAGAATTAGCGTTAACGATTGTAAAAAAAGCAATTATTACCAAAGGAGTTGAGTTGTTAGTAGCTCCAGTATCCGGTACTCGGTATATTCATTTTAAAGAAATCTTTATTAAGATTGATCATAAAATGATAGTCATCATTAATGGAAGTTATACTTATCATGTTGAGATATCCGAAAAGTCGACAAACGAATTATTAAACAGATTTAATTTTAAATTAGAAACTGTACAAAAAGCATATGAACATGCTATTTTAACAAAAACAAAACGAAGCTTGAATACAATCTTAGAAGATTTAACCAATAGTAAATAAAAGTCATATCAACTTATAAGTTGCTAACTCACTGATTTTCAATATGTTATAACGCATTGATTTTCAGTGAGTTACTACTGTTTGAAAGATTTTTTAAAATTTCTTTAAAAAAGATTTGGTAGATTGAAAGATTATCCTTAATTTTAAGTATAGAAATTAAAAAAATAAGAAATATGAGATTAACATTAGAAACCCCAAAGACAGAATTAGAAAAAACTATTGAAGATGTATTGTATGAAAGTGGTCATAATCGAGAAGAAATTCAGTTTCGAGATGATGATCGGCATTTGCGAATTGGCTATTGGGAGAAATTAGACGCAAAGTCAATGGCTCAATTAGAAGATGTAATTGCAGAAGAAGATATTTATGATGAAGACCGAGGATGGTTATTTTTATATAGAATAAAAAAACCTTAAAAAAGATTTGGTAAATTGAAAAAAGAGTCTTAAATTTATAGTATAGAAATTAAAAAATAAAATTAAATAAAATGACAGAATTTAAAAAAACCCTTAGCAACACCGTAAAATTTGGAAATTATGCAATTTGTTTACAAAAGGAACAATTGTCATATTATCACAAAGGAGATTTAACAAAAGTAATTGATGTGAATCACGAATTTACACTTAAAGACTTGTATGACTTAGCAGTTAGAATTTCTAAGAAAAATGAATTAGGCGCAGTTCAATATGTAGCAAAAGATTCAGTAGTAAATAAACGTTAATTATTAGTTTTATTAATTTATTAAAAAATTCAAATTTTATGATGCCCAGAAAAAAATCAAAATATCGCATAGTCCCAACCAACCACGAAAAATTAGGTTCTTGTTGGGCCCTTAAAGAAGGAGAAGTTTTAGTTGGTACATTTATTAATAAGCAAGCAGCTGAAATTCGTAAAGTGCAACTTGAATCTAAAACAATAGAAGATTTTCTTTTAGTTAAAACAATAAACCAAGAATTAAAAATAGAAGAATAATGGCATATATTACACAACACATAGACATAGACGTAGACATTGAAGTAGATGAGTTTGTAGACTCATGCGACTCAAGAGAGATTAAAGAGTTGATTACGTATCTACAAGAGCAAGGTCACTTAGGCGGAGAGATACCAGCTCATAATATGAGTATCTCGGATAAAGAGTGGGCTGAGGTTATTAGTAAGATTGGCGGACGAGCTCGATTACAATTAACTACCGAAGAAGAGGAAACAATTCGTAAAATTTCAAATAAATTTTAAAAATGGAAAATACTAATTCAGTGTGCTACATAGCACGAATTAATGAAATTAAAGCAATACCAGGAGCCGACAATATCGAGCAAGCAGTTGTCGGTGGTTGGAATTGTATTGTTCAAAAAGGACAATATACCGAAGGTGGTTTAGTTATAGTCGCAACTACAGATGCAGTTATACCTATTGAACTTTCACACAGCTTAAATGTAACTAGCTATTTGCGTAAAGGTCAGCGTGTACGTACTGTTAAACTAAGAGGAGTGTATAGCGAGTGTTTGATTATCCCATATAAATTTTTGCATGGTAAAACTACTATGGGTGATTGGAATTTAAAAGAAGGTGACGATTGTATGAAATTCTTAGGTATTTACAAATACGAACCACCAGCACGTCAAGTGCAATTATCTTCAGGTCGTAAAATTAAATACCAAGACAATCCAAACTTCCATGTTTATTATAAGTTTCCTAACTTAAAGAATGTGACAGGAATGTTTACTGAAGATGATGAGGTTGAGATTACTAGAAAAATACATGGTACCAATGCTCGATATGGCATTGTTAAGAAAGGTAAATTATCTATTTGGGATAAGGTTAGAAAGTTTATTACTCGTGATAAATGGATTGACTATGAATATGTGTACGGCTCTCATAATGTCGAAAAAGGTTCAGACTCTCAAGGATTTTATGATACAGATGTATGGAAAACAATTTCAAAAAAGTATAGCATTGAAGAAAACTTTTGGAAGTTTGTTAAGTCAGAGTATGCTACAAAATTAGATCCAGGATCTGGTATTATATTATATGGAGAAATTTACGGAGCTGGTATTCAAAAAAATTATGACTATGGCTTATCTGACGTAGAGTTTGTAGGATTTGATCTTTGTGAGAATGGAGTATATCTCGATCCACTCAATGCAGAGCTAGGTATTGAGTGTCATATGCAAATACCATATGTTACGAGATTGTATTATGGGCCATGGTCTCAAGAGATACAAGATCAATTTGTATTCAATAACTTTATTAAACATAGCAAAGTACCGCATGAAGGTATTGTAATCAAACACCATACTGGAAATAGAAATAAGGTAGCAAAAGTAATTAACCCTGACTACTTAATCTATGGCGAGAAGCATGATGTAGGAGATTCACATTAATAACAAACAAATATGATATGGCAGATAATAATTACGATTCTAATTTACGAAGGTTTGCGTGGATCGTTGGCACGATTGTGGTACTTTATAGTGCGATGTTTATCGGATTTATAGTATCAATTTATCAACGAATTTTTAAGCCTTGTAAAGAAGACAAAATAAAATAAAAATAAGTAAATAAGTAGTTAGCTAATCGGCTACTTTTTTGCTTGTACGGCTTATTTACTTCTACGTAAACAGCCTAACTCAATTTAACGATATAAAGATACTCAGATATGAAACAATTGACAGTTCAAGACAAAAAAACAATAGAAAAATACAAGAAAAAAGTACATAAACAGTATCCCGGCGCATACTTAATTACTATGAGTAATGGTTGGTATACTATTATGCAAGAGCAAGAAGACTTAACTCAAAAAGATGTTTTGGCAGAGCTTTGTTTTACTCCTCAAAAAGATCCAATTAAAGCTTGGGAGTTAGCTCAGTTAATAGCTAAAACTACTCAAAACTTAAATAGAACTCATCCACTTCGAATTGAAGGAATGAATATGGAAGATAAAATTGCTCGAGTTGAAGCAAGACGTTTGAAAAAAGAATCTGCTTTAGAATTTCAAAAAAATCTTAAATCGGATATTTATTAATAAATAGAAAGTTATGTTTAAAAATCTTTTCGGTTCGAAAAAAGAAGAACCAACTATTAAAGAAAATCAACTTCAAAATGAAGTGTTAGATGAAACAACATCTTTAGATCAGTTAACTGAATCGTATGATGTTGATGCTATCGAAGAACTTAAAGAGTGGGACGTTACTCTAGAAGATGGCTTATTAGATGAGCCAGCAGAATTTGATTCTGATGAGTTAGAAGAATTCAATGATGAGCCTGAAGTTCCTGCTCCAAAAATTGATCCAGAATATTTATTAAATGCACCTCAAATTGTAGGATGGAGTTCTGTTCAAGAACAAGAATTACTTTTTTCTGCATTACTTTTATTTTATTCTCCAAAAATGTCTATCTTAGATGTAGGCTGTGGTCGTGCAGATTTATATGGATATTTAACTAGAATTTTTCAAACTGAAATACCATATAAAGGAATAGACTATAATCCTAACCTTTTAATTTTTGCTAAAGAAAAATATCCATCAGTAAATGTTAGCTCTTTAGATATTTTAAATTTGTCTGAAACCCATGATTGGGTAGTAGGCTCAGGATTGTTTAATATCAACGATCAAAAAGACTTAACAGAATATACAAAACAATGTATTGACAAAATGTATGAGTCTGCAAATGTTGGAATTGCATTTAATATGTTAACAGGATATCCAGATGATATAGCTGATGAAGATAAAGCTGTATTAGCAACTCATAACCCGTCAGTTTGGTTAGATTATTTAATCGAAAAATATACCAAAGTAATTTGTCGAACGGATTATATGTTAGGTGATGTAACATTCTTCATTTTAAAATAAACAAAACAAATATGATTATTGTATTTTTATCAATCGCAGCAATCGCTGCAGGTACTTGGGCTGCAATTCAGACAAGTAAAACTAGAAAATTAGCAAACTCGTTAATTGACAAATCTTCTATAATAAATGCATTGCAAGTGCATGCAGACTCTGTAGAGTTTGATTTAATTAAAACTAAAGCTGAAGTTAGGACTTTAAAATCTACCATTCAGTCATTAAATGACAAAGCAAAGGCAATGTCGAAGCCGAACTCAAAAGTTTCAGTAAAAGCAATAACACCTATAGAAGTTGCTACAATGTCGTCTACGCAGAAAAGAGTTTATAAGAAAAAATCGAAAATAACTGCTTAATGAAACAAGCTCCATTCGAGCAGTTTATTAAAGGATTATTAGATCAAACTGCTGCAGCAGACGCTTTAAGAGATTTAACAAAAAGGAATATTTCAGTTAAAGGATCCTCTTTACTTTCGTCTGTCGAGGCTATGTTATTAGATAACTCAATTGCTGCGCAATTTGACTGTGAAGGCTATCCAACGACCGAAGCTAGCTTAAATGTTCAACGTAAACTGCAAGTGTTACTATCTACATTAGATGCGAATTTAGTTGTGCCTGATCATTCTGATTATATTACAGTTAAGTTATGTATTAAGTATGTTAAAGACGGCTATTCACTTACTAAAGAATCATTAGAGTTTTTAAATTTAATTTACAAAAAGTATGCCCACTAAATTATTTAGCCAATTAAAGGATATATTGTCAGAAGATCTAATGCGAGAATTATCTGAACTTAAACAAATATCTAATCCTGAATTGAGACAATTTAGCCTCAAAAAGTTTTTTCTTAATCCATTAGTATTTGATAAAGTAAAAGATATATATGACCCGGCATGGCTAGCGTATGATATATTTATTAATGGAAATCAATATGAATTTTAACGAATATAAAATAGACGAATCTGATTATGAGTTTTTTGGTTCATTACCAAAAGACGAAAAAATCTTATTTTTATATGATTTGATTTGTGAAGATTTTTACGGCCTAGGCTCCATGGAACAAGTACCTTCATCTGCGATATCGTTTAAACTAGGTGACTTTGACACTTTTTTAAAAGAGTTTGAATCTAAACTTTATCAAATCGTAAAAGCTACTATACAGTCTGATTTAGAAGCTAACATTTTATTTATAAATGATAAAGTTATTATCAATTCCGAGTCAGACAATGGATTAACTGAGGCTGTATTAGATTTAATGCTTGATGGATATATGTTAGTTGAACAGCAGCTATCAATAAAGCAATTGTCTATATTTCATCAGCAGCGATATTGTAAAGTTTTTAATATAATAGGATTTGTAAATCCTATTTCTTTAAATTAAATTTGGTAATTACAAAAGGTATACTTATCTTTAATTTATAAATAAAAAGATATGCATTCAATCAGAAAAGATTTAATACCATGGGAAGGCAAACTTGTAGAAGTTAAAAGAGACTTTTGGATTAAGCGCGTTAAAGATGTTGACGCTATTAAGCAATGGCTTAATGCAGACGTTTTATTACAACGTGATGGAAAGTATTATTTTTGTGAAACAATTCAAGAAGCGGAAGTAATTGAAGAATTTACAAATGAAGAATTAAATTCATTAAAAGCAAAATTAGACGTTCCAATTGAAGAATCAAATTCTTTGGAAACAAATTTGGATGTTACAAATGAATAACTTATATTTAAGTATTAAAAATTAACAAATAAAAATTATGGGCAATATTGGTTACGCATGTATTAATATGACATTAGGTAAGAAAGGTATTCTTACCGGCAGAGCGATGCGCAAAGCAACTTTAGAACTTAAAGGTATAGAACACGCTTCGCAATTAGCTTTGCAAAATGCTTTAGATTTAGAATCTATTCTTAAGTGGAATGTAGATAATGATATTTACTTTTTTCGATTAGGTAGCGATTTATTTCCTTGGGGTAACAAAGTTGATGTACATCAATTCCCAGATATCAAGCAAATTTGTGATGTACTAACTCGATGTGGGCAATTTGCATTAGAAAATGGTTTGCGTATTACTACTCATCCAGGTCCATTTAATTTGTTAGCTTCGCCTAGAGAAGAAGTGGTTATCAATACCATTAAAGATTTAGAGATGCATGCACTATTATTTGACTTAATGGGCTTGTCTCGTACTCCATATAACAAAATTAATATTCATGTAGGTGCTACCTATGGTGATAAGTATAGCGCATCTGAAACTTGGTGCAGAAATTTTCATAGACTATCCGAGGGCGTACGAGCCCGTTTAACTATTGAAAATGACGACAAAGCTTCTATGTATTCTGTAAAAGATTTGCATGAACTTATTCATCAAAAAGTTGGTATACCTATTGTGTTTGATTATCATCATCATACTTTTTGTGACGGTGATATGACTGAAAAAGAAGCGCTATATTTAGCAGCATCTACCTGGAAAGATTGTAAGCCAGTTGTGCATTATTCTGAATCGAAAGCTTTACATGAATCCAATGACAAGCTTAATCCTAGAGCACATTCAGACTACGTAACTGATTATATCGATACTCACGGACTTGACATTGATATTATGATTGAAGCCAAGGCAAAAGAACTTGCTCTTTTGAATTATTTAAAATTGCATAAAAATTCTTTTGCAAAAGATGCTGTTTAAAAAACAATAACATAATTATATTCTTATTTATTATAATTATAAATAATAATATTACTATATTCAATTACAATTAAAATATAATTTAACATGAGATACAAAGAACATACCGTTAGAAAATTAGAAGCTCAAGCTACTAAACTTAAAACATTGCAACGTCAAATAAGCAATTCTGATATTAGTGGTGCCGAGGCTGTGCAATTTTTAGAATTGATAATTAAAGATATCAATTCAGTTGTTGAACGTTTAGAATTAGAGTCTAATGAATAAAACTACACTGAAAATATTTGTTGGGTTAATTGCTTTATCATTAGCCTTTTGCGCAGCTTTCTTTTCAATAGTAGGATTATCAAAATTGTTTGCAGGAGCATCGTTAGCAGTTATTATAATGGCTTCGACTTTAGAAGCTTCTAAATTAGTAATTGCTTCGTTCCTGTATCAATTTTGGAATACCGTAAATAAAACTTTAAGAGTGTACCTTTTAGTCGCAGTTTCAATTATAATGATAATTACTTCAATTGGAATTTATGGATTTTTATCTAGCGCATATCAAACGACTAAATCAAAATACGATTTAACTCAAACTCATGTAGACAGCTTAACAGCTAAACAATTATATTATGAGTCTTCAGTTAATACATTCAAAATTCAATTAGATAGTAAAAATACTCAGTTAAGTAATTTATCATCAATTAGAAATTCTCAAGAGCATCGAGCTACTCAATTAATAACTTCGAATAAATCTTCTAATTCAGCAGATAAAAGTGCTAGACAAACAGACGCTAGTATTAAGATATTGAATTTAGATATTGACAATTTAAACAGTCAAATTATTTCATATACTGATTCAGCTTCTAAATCTAAAGTAGCTGTAACTCAGTTAGGATTGAAAAATGAAATATCATCAGAATTAGGTTCGTTAGTATATATTTCAAAAATATTTAACGCGCCCATGGATAAAGTAGTTAATATATTAATATTACTTTTTATCATTGTATTTGATCCATTAGCAATTTGTATGGTATTAGCATTTAACTTTCTCAAAGAGAAAGATCCTAGCTCTAAAATTGAAGAAATTCACCCTGAACAACCTTCAGAACAACCCCGAATTCAGCCTGAATTAGAATTAATGGATATTGAATCCCCGATAGAGCAAGCCCAGGCTTTACAACCACAAATAATTAATGATCGATCCGCAGAAAAAGCTGCAAATTTACAAAAATCAATTGGAGGAGCAGTATCAATGTATACATCGCGCGATGATATTAAAACATATTAATAAATAATAAATAGTTATGAAACAGAAAAAAGTAGTAGATAAAGGAGCAATAGCTGTATCCGAATTTAAAACTAAATTTGACGATCGCGGCCGAAGATTAATGATTTGTGAAAATTCAAAGCCAGGCAGTAAACATTGGAAAGGGCAAATTTGTAATTCTTGGGCTGTAGTTTCAAACGAATGCGTTTCTGTACTATGCACTATATGTATACAACAAATTGTCGAACCTCCTGTAATTCGAGGTACTGGAGCCGCTAAATCAGACAAGCCTAAAGGATGGAAATTTATGAAAATTTTTGTTACTCAAGATGGCACTGTTTATCATAAAGGAGAAGAGCAACCTGCATTGAAAGGAACGATTCCAGCTACTGTAATTGAGGTAAAAGAACCTAAAAAGAAAATGACTAAAGAAGAAAAGCAAGATGCTATTTCTAAATTAGGATTGGAAATTAAAGATTTAAAATTAGTATTAATTACTGAAACGAGAAAAGGAAAGCGCGCCGAGGCGACTCGCAGATTATCAAAAGCAAACAGAGAACTTAAAAAACTAATGTAAATAACTTTTGGAGTATACAAAAGATTATCTTATATTTATTAAAATTAATAAAATGAGTCAATTACATAAAAATATAAACATATCCAAAAGTGGATTGTATGATGAAGATATGAACAGTAAATCAAAATTATCTAAACGTAAAGATAACGATAAAGATAAAGAAAATGAAGAATCGACCATTTTTAATGAGATTGATTATGGGGTCAATATAGAAGAGTCTATTATTTACTTACATGGAGATATTCAGTTAGGTAATTTATTTGACTTTATTTCAAAAGTAAGAATAATCTTAGCTAACAGACCTGAAGATAAAAAAGATGCTCCTATTAATTTATTACTTAACTCCAATGGAGGAGATGTATATGAAGCTTTAGGTATTATTGATTATATCGAGTCTTTAGCAGTGCCTGTTAATATTATTGCTCGTGGTCGTGCAATGTCTGCAGGTGCTATGATTTTATGTTGCGGTACTGGAGTAAGAGCAGCTTCTAAATCAACCACTATTATGGTGCATGAAGCATCAGCAGAGATATTTGGTAAATCAGCTGATATCAAAGCAAATGCGGATCATATTGACGAGTTAGAAGAAGATTTTTATAAAATCATGGCAATCAAAACAAATCAAAATGAAGAGTTTTGGAGAAAAGCTTGTCGCAAAGATTATTATATGTCTGCTGCAAAAGCAAAGGAATTAGGATTAATTGACGAAATACTTTAAGTTATGAAACAAAATACAGAAGCTCAATGGGAGCAATTAATATTATATATTGAAACGTACATTCAAAGTCCTCGTAAAGAAGCTTTAATTAAAATGTATGAATCGCTAGCTGATAGAGTTTTAACAGCTCCAGCGTCTTCAAACACTTCTAGACATAATTGCTGGCCAGGAGGTTATATCGATCACGTTAATCGAGTTGTAAAATGTGCTATTGAATTATGGGACACTTGGGATTCATTAGGTGCTGACACTAAAAATTATACTAAAGAAGAGTTAGTATTTTCTGCTATTAATCATGATTTAGGAAAGGTAGGATCTTCGACAGATGAATATTATATTCCTAACGATTCAGATTGGCATGTAAAAAGAGGTCAGGTTTATAAAATCAATCCTAAATTACAATTTATGAAAGTTCCAGATAGAAGTGTATTTTTGCTTCAAGAATTTGGAGTTGCATATTCTGAAAATGAATATTTAGCAATCAAGCTTCATGACGGATTATATTCAAAAGGAAATGAATCTTATTTAATGGCAGGGCAACCTGAATTCGCATTGAAAACAGATTTGCCAATTCTTTTACATCACGCCGATCATTTAGCTACTTTAATTGAAGGAGCTATTACACATCAACCTGAAGTTGTTGTAGCAGAGCCCAATCAAAATAGAATTAAATCAAAATTAACTAACGTAAACAATCCAGTAGCTGACGCTAGCTTAAAGGATGCGTTTAATGAATTATTCGGATAATGACAATAATTTTAATACTCATAGTTTTATCGCTGATCCAAATTGGATTAGGATATGGATGTTATAACTTAATTAAACAAAATGAAGCTTTAGAAGAAGCTACACTATTTTACCAAACTAAGTTTGATGTAATTCGAGAAAAATCGTTACAAACAGAAATACAATTAAAAGAATTAGATATTAAAGGAGCTTTTGAATCTGATGATGAAGTTGGTTTCGTTTTCAAAGCAATTAAAGATATTAGTTCTGATTTAAATCAAACAATACAAGACACTTATGAGTTTACAAGATAATTTAGAAATTATGGAAACAGTAGAAATTTTAGAAGTACCTGAAGTTGTGATAGAAGTACCTGAAGTTGTGAGTGAGCCAAAAACTCGAGGTCGCAAACCGAAAAATAAACAGTACTTTACTAAAGATACTGAAAATGCAATATTGTTATATAATCAATTAGAAGATGAGTATGAACGTAATAAATTATATGATGCAGAGATTAAATATCCATTTGATAAATTAGTTGAAAATATTATTCATACTTTTAAATTTTATCATTTCGACGTTCCTTATGAAGATGTAAAGCATGAAGTGGTTGCATTTTTAAATGAAAAGATTCATAAATACACTGACCCAACTAAGGGAAAGGCTTTTTCCTATTTTTCAATTATTGCAAAAAATTATTTGATTATTCATAATAACGCAAATTACAATAAATTTAAAAATACAGAACAGCCTGAAATAATTGATACTAGACGCAATGTTATTAATGAAGTAATGCGTGAAGAAGATGTTCAAGAAAAATCAGAATTTATGGATTTGTTTGTAAAGTATATGGATGACAATCTAAATGCTTTATATAAAAAGCACGCAGATATTCAAGTAGCAGATTCAGTATTAGAGTTATTTAGAACTAGAGAAAATATTGAAAACTTTAATAAGAAAGCTCTTTATATTATGATACGAGATCGAACCGGAGTGAAAACTCAATATATTACTCGAGTTGTAAACACAATGAAAACTGCATACGCTGAAATGTATTATAATTATAAACATACAGGTCATGCAACTTTAAATCAAGCTAAATTTAAAAAGTCAGAATTCTTAGAATAAGATATTTATTTTAAAGGAATTTATGGATTTTGATATAGAGATATTTAAAGGAAAAACTTTTTCTGAATTAATGAAGGATATTTATTCTAACAGTTCTAAAAAGGACCGTCAAATAAATATGTTAATTGGTGAGTTAAGACCTTTAATAAAAAATGTAGGTGACGCAACTGTCATTGTGCCGTTAATCAAAGAATATTTAGAAGTAGGTGTTAAAAATGATGAACACCTTGTCAAGTTAGCCGCTGTTGTGCAGAGGCTAGTTTCTACAAATAATAGAGTTCAGTCTGAAACTGGAAATTCATGGATGTTATCTGAAGAAGAAAAAAAGCAGTTA
>Ga0114975_10001987_pt1 | contig 14159 bp, 32 predicted proteins | sample S_130626_EF_Meta_FD_87031 | JGI IMG/M metagenome (GOLD analysis project Ga0114975, IMG submission 87031) | Freshwater microbial communities from Lake Simoncouche, Canada to study carbon cycling - S_130626_EF_MetaG | ecosystem: Environmental > Aquatic > Freshwater > Lake | place: Lake...
AACATTCCCGAACAATCAACTCGGCGAATTTTTTAATAAACACCTCTTGCAAACTGTTAGCAAAATCAAATCCGGGTAGTGGCTTATATCCAGCCTCATCGGCAAGTTGTCGAATTCGTTCGTTCATTCTTCATCCTCAAAATAACTATCAAAACAATTCTCGCAAGTGCTAGATATACCGATCTCACGATGACCCTCTTTGGTAAAAATGTTTACGCCAAACTTGAAGGGCTGCCTACAGTCAATACATTTAGCATCTTCCTGGTTGACATACTGCCTGCCTACTAGTTTTTGGTCAGTCATTCTTGATCTGCCAAAAGATTTAATTTTTCTACCATTTGAACAGACATAGTTCTAAAGCCCATTATGCGTTCACGGTGACTTAGAATTTCTTCCGTCTCGTTCAGGATGTCACCGGCAATATGCCAAGCACCACGACTAGTGTAGTCAATCTCTTCGCGCCCAGCCTTGACGCCAAGACATACAGCCTGAGCTAACAAGTCTTTCAATGAAATCTTGTTGTCAATCATACGATCTTCAATCATTCTTTAACTCCGAAATGTTTTGCGATCAACTCTTTTGCTTTGTGCAATCCAGCGTTATACCCATACTCCCAGTCTTCACACGAATCTTGATAAGCAGCAGTTTCAATATCTTTGACACATTCCTGAACAATGAGTTGAACAAACATCTGGATATTGGCGTAGTCCGCGGTGCATTCTTCGCGGCCTCGATTGTCAATAGTGATGTCAAAACATTCCTGCATAAATTGTTTGATTTGTTCGTTCATTCTGCAATCCCAAAAGAGTCTTTGATATCATTCACCAGTTCAACTGCCCACACAGGGGCCGCATACTGTTCAGCTTCATTCTCAATCTTGCTGATACATTCGCGAACGATTAATTCGGCAAACTTAGCGTCGTACTGTTCGAACCAATCAACATGACCTTCTTCCCAGATCTCACCGAGAACCTTGCTCCTGACTCGTGGCTTCCACGTTTCATTTGCGTACTCACCAGCTTGTTCAGAGATTTGCTTTATATGTTTGTTCATGGTATTCATAACTTTATTTGATAGAACCATTATACCAAGAACACGAATTGTTGTACACAGGTTACGCTAGTAGTTGACAAGAACGGTCAACTATTCATGAGTTTATCTACAAAGTTCAATAGTAACTTGTGGTGTGATCCCCTGTGCCAGTACTGATTGATGTATTGAAGGGGTTCTTCAAACCAATACTCTTGACTCTCAGGGTGAGGACCCATGATACCCACTCGGCCCTGAATGATCGCAGCAGCATCGCCGTTAGCATATGTCGCCACTACTTCACAGCGACTCAAGTCACCTATAATTGCGCAGCCATCGTAGAAGAACATGTTCTCAGGTTGATTTTCCCACAACACATCGGCCACAGTGCCATAGCTACGCCTGATGTTGGCATGTGGTTGTTTGATGTACTGCACCGCATCTAGCCCATCAAGGATGTCAAAGTAATGACTTCCTGCCCAGTAGGCACCCATACAGATCCCAAGGTATCGTCCACCGTTCGCCACAAAGTCTGCCACTGCGTTCTGAGACTTACGCCTAAAGAACTCGTCGTATGAACTGGCTTCACCCATGCCACCCGGGAACGCGATTATGTCAACATCCTTGAACGTCTCGGCGTTACACTGGGTTTCATCAAAGGTCTTGATGATGTAGTTACCATCAAGCGCCTGACGCATACCTTCTATGCAGTCATCTGAACACTCAGGATGATGTGAGAAGATCGCGATGGTAGGCATACTTTTACCATATGCTCGTGGGTCAATGCCATCGTCCGATACGATGTCAGAGTATGACATGTTTTATCGGCAGACTTCTTGATACATCGGATTGCGGTAGTAGTCATACCCAATGAACTTAGAGAAGCAGCGTACCACGGGTTGCGGTTGTGCGACTTGAACAGGCGCTTGAGTTACAGGCTGTGGACTACTAAACATCGAGCTCACCGCTAGTGCACCCACTGCACCAGCACCTGCACCAACCAGGGCTGCACTGCGCCTAGGATGCCCAGCACAGCCACTGAGTGCCACTGCTGATGCTAGAATAAGTACTGACAATGTTTTCATGATGATTCCTTTGTTTGTTTACAACCTGTAGATACATTATATCCAGGTTCTTGGAGGTTGTACAATATTTTATCTTCGAATTGTCGATAGATTCTATTGACAACGTAGGAGTCGGCCTGTGCCTCTTCAGCAGCGCCAACACAGTCTTCAATGATTAAGCGCGCGAACTTTTCAAGCACAGCCCACTCATCTTTATCATCGGTCTCAACTGTTTTGCTTTCATGTGTTTCTGTGAGGTCATACATGTAATAACCAGCCCATATCGCAAGTTGCTTGATACGTTCGTTCATTTTTCACCCCACAATCTGGCTTCAATCATCTTCTGGCAACTGTCTGTGATAGCCTTATACCATCGAGCCTGTTCACCTTCATACATTGCCTCGATGACCTCACCAACGTTCTGACACTGTTCAAGGCACTCCTTGATGATTAGGTCAGCAAACATTTGCGTAAAATCATCGCTTGGTAATTTTACCAAAGTACGCGCTGCAGCCTGATTGGCTAGTTCAATGAGTCTTGCATTCATAATTAATCTCTAAAGAAAGTGTTAATGATCAGGTACACGTAGACACATAGAAGCACAGCGACACACACAAGGACTGCTATGGTTAGTGCCACAGCTACCATGAGTGCGAACCCCTGCACCTAGCACCTCCAAGCCAAGATGACGCCGATGGCGGCGAAAGTTGCGAAGAAGGCGATACCCTTGATGATCTGCATAAACTTTTCCATCTTAGTCATTCTTTACTTTCGTTGTCGGCCGCCATGGCCTCTAGGTCTTCGATGAAACCCTCGCGTTGTTCAGAGAGGACTTCGTCCATGAAATCGTATGGGGTGTCCATCAATAAACTTCCACAGCCCTGGTACACCAGGTCTTTGCCGAAGCAACCGCATCAGACTTTTTCGTGTAGTCATTGACGACGAAGGCCTTGAATTCCTTGTCGTACCCGAGCGCACACGTAATCATCGTGGGCATGGTGATGAACTTCGTCACCATCACTTTGGCCCAGCGGCCATCTGCCCTGTAGTACTTTCCGTCGTGGAGATTGCCGGTAACTTTGATCATTTGGTGCCTTGCTTGATTTGATAGAACCATTATACCAAGATCACGAATTGTTGTACACCAATAGTTGACTGTTCTTGTCAACTACTCACCCTTGTTCTTTCGCCCTAGAGTATCACTTAATGAATCTTTTACCACGTCATATATTAACAATCCAGCCATTCCTACTGCAGCTGATACCATTAGGAAAGTTAACATAAGTTGAGTAACATACGTAAGGATTAAGAAAATGGAGATACTAATTACTATTGACAATCCAACTAGTATCCCCACAGTATAAATCAACGCCTTGAGTTTAAGATTCACTTAGTTTCCATTCTTCATAAGAAATTTATTGCTGATCGCCTTGAAGGAAGCTTCGCCATCGTCACGCTTGAAGACAATGCCTTCACGCTCAGGTGAATTTACTTCACACATTGAACTTTCGCCTTCAGCCATGTAGACTATGTCCTGAGACAGCGCAGACTCGAGTGCAAAATTGGTCTTGATGACCGGCACGTGTTTGATACAGAGCTTATCTGCAAGTGCCCGGCGCTCCCATGGAATCAAGTACCTACGTTCATCGATGTCGTAGACGTCGAACAGGAAGAAGTCCTGACCACGCAGCTTGTAGGAGTTGCCCTGGATACCCTCACCGATGATCTCGCCTTGTAGCGCTAGGTTGCGTCGTGTCATCTTGATTTTCTCGATCAATGATTCACGGTTGGCTACCACCCATAGACTGTTGCCCTCGCTCTCCTTGAGTTGGAGGTTCCTTGAGCAGACTCCCGATTCATCGCCGTTAACGAATACCGTCATTGAGGACCCATCCAGCTTCTCAGTAACTTCCCAGGTGTTTTCCTTCATGCTCCAGTCATGGAGTTCGTTGGTCAAGTTCTGGATGCGTTCTTGGTCAGTCTTGGGAATGAAGATGGGGAATAGCCCAACGGCGTCACCGCTTAGGTTTGCCGGCACAGGTGCTTCCCATTTAAGGATGCCGAGTTGCTCCGTGACGTCATCACCTATGGATAGGTCTGCGCCATAATTGGTCAGGTTGCTCATTGGTAGCAATAGACCTTGACTGACTTGACCACGTAACTTGATGGTTCGTAGTCGCTCGCCTTTGACGCCTTCGTACTCAGACGGTTCCTTACCCTTGGACAGGAACGGGGCGCGCTCATGAGGGATCCACGAGTCAATCTCACAGTAGATGACTCGGTCACCGACTTGGTAATCACCCTTACGGATTACAACCTTCCAGCCTCCGATCACGGCGGCTTCGATCGCGTCAGCACCTGCAATAGGTACAATGACGCCAATGTCACGAATAGTAGCTAGTTTTCTCATGTTAACCTCACTTTCATAATTAATTATACCAGGATTACGAATTCTTGTACACTACTTCTTGTAGAGGATGCTTGAAGCTATCTGCATGATCGTCACTACATCTTCCATGTTGTCGGGTTTTACTGCCCAACCAACGCTTATCTGGCCTATGAAGACACCGGGTTCTGCCGGCACCGAGATCCTACACATGAAGGTTGTACCGTAGTCACGATAGACGAATCCGATGTAGCTCTGCGGCTTGGTGTAGTCTGAGCAGGCTACTTTGCCGGCCATCAACTCGATCACGTCGGCGTTGTTGGCTTGATTCTTGGTGAAGAGTCCTACGTTGAAGTCATCGTACTTCTTCTCACGGCCACCCTTTCGAGTGGACATCCAGGCTACCTTTCGCGTGCCTGACAGGGTATTGACTTCAAAGATAGCCACCATCAATACGTCACTGTTCTTCATGATGAAGTTGACGGTCTCTTCGTACTTACCATTCATCTTTGGCAACGCCTGCTGAGCCCTATAGGAAGCCATGAAGGCGTCCTTCTCAGAGTAGATTACCCACCCACTAAACCCAATGACAGTGAGTATGATTACAGAAAATAGTCGGAACTTACTCTCACCGATGTAGTTGAGTAAGCTAAGCAATAGGTCTTTAAGTTTATCCATCTTTTTTTATTATTTGACATGATGAATGTAAGACTCAAAGTTATTGTTTGGCTGCTACTTCCAGTACTCGTTTAGCGTCTTCTAGTCCTGATTGCTTTAAGAGTATCGAGTCAAGTACGTCTTCACACGAGTCCAGAAGGTCTGTGAGGTAGTTGATGTTTTCGTCAGAGAGGGTGACCACCCAGGTGTTGAACGTCGCTGCGTCCAACGATAGCACCCTCTCAAGATTTTTTTGATCTTGTAGATTCATTTGCTTTCTTGAGTTCTTGAGGTAGTAAACCGGCGTCGATCAACATATTCAACGTGATCTTCTTATATATCTTTGTTAGAGTTTGATCCTTCACGGCGACCAACAGCGCAGCCTCAGTGGGATGTACGTTCTCCAACAACTGGATAAAGAGCTGCTCTCGTCGTACTTGAGACAATTCGCGTTGCTTCGTAAAGATGTAGAGCTTTCGCATCTCACCAGAGAAGTTAGCCTTAGACATACCAATGGGTGCTGGATCTGGCTTAAAGGGTGGTGTACCCTCGGGCAGCATGAACTTGAGTTCAGGCATGAAGGCGTGCTGCAGGAGGATCCTCAGCGCAACATCATCCTTGAATGTCACAGCCTTCTTGGGATCATCATTGATCTCCTTGAGCATCTCAGTCACATATTTTCGCATAGTGTTCCTTAAAATTCATCGATCTCATCTAGTAACATTCGGCACCTGTTCTTAACCAAGTAGTTGAACACCGAGTTCTTATTGCCGAGCGGTGCTGCGCCATAAGCTTCTATGACGGTGTCCCTTAGGTCCTCAGGGATGAAGGCGAAGTCAACCAGCGTGGCGTTGCGCTTCCAACCCCTGCGTTCATCTTCATTCACACAGGCGTCGTACCCCTTGACAAAGAACTCCTCGAGCCGCTTGGCACTGATGGGCTTCTGTCGAGTGCCAGTCATAAAGGTATCATCAGGAGATAGGATGTTAGGTACACCGTCACCAGCATCACCCTTGACTATGTGCTCTACCATCCACTGACTCAACTCCTTCTTATTTACCACAACTAATTTCTTCAATATAGGACTAAACTGCTTGACGTTTTCATACTTATGCAACTGCTTGAAGTCCTTGTCGGAGGAGACGATCATAACCTTCTCGTTCTTACCAAACTCCTGCGTAGACTCAGCCAGTATGGCGATGATGTCGTCGGCTTCACAGCGCTTAACGTTCAACACCTTGTAGGGAAACTCGTTGTAGAGGTCCTCACGTATCTCTGAGAGGGTGTTGAAGATAAACTTCCAGTCGAAGTCCGAGGCATCACGTGACTTCTTGCGCATGCCCTTGTAGTGTTCAAAGACCTCCTTACGCCAGTAGCCCATGCCATCACAACATATGACTACATCACCGTACTCCCTACCATACTTCTTCTTGTAGGACTTGATGGATGATATGGCGACGTGCCGGATCAAGTCCTTGGACTCTTCTGGTGTACCCTTGCGGATCTCAGTCTGAAAGGCCATGATGGCAGCCATGCAGACCTGAGAGTAGTCAATTAAGATCATCGCTGTCTTTCTTAGATGTTAGTTTTAATAAAAGCACGACGATAGCTTGAGCGCTCGAAGTCTTCAACTGGCGGAGGTGGAGGAGCGTATGATGGAGGCGGTGTATATACCGGCGGTGGCTGCATTGGTTGCACAGGTTGCGCTGGTACCTGAATGTATTGAGGAACGTAGATGACCTGAGGTTGTACGTACACCGTCTGTGGCACATACAGTGGAGGTTGCACGTAGACCGGTCTAGGTTGCACGTACACAGGTGCTGGTTGTACGTATACGGGTGGCGGTGAGTAGTTTGGTTGGTATCCCTGCTGTCCGCCGCTAGGCATAGCAAACTGCAGTAGTTGTTCTACGATCTGACCCTGTGAAGACTGTTGTTGATAGGATCTAGGTTGATACCCACCGTGATACCCACCGTGATGACCGTGTCTATGCTGTGCCGTAGCACCAAAGCTTGCCAATACCAATGCTGCAATCAATACGCGTTTCATGGGAACACCTTCAAGATGATGCAGTCGCTGTTGATCCTACCATTCACACTAGCCGGCTTTGTGCTGAGTGCATGATAAGCCTGACCAAGCTTGCCCTTAGGTAGACTTGCGTAGTCCTTTAGCAACTCAGGCTTTCGTACCGTCTTCTGACCGGACTCTGACACGTCATAACCTAGTAGGGTGGTGCCCTTTACAGTAAGCTTAGAGTCTGCCATGGCGCGGTAGACTTGGAGCCGCTTGTACTTGGTGTTGTATATCCAAGCCTCAGAGGCTTGAACCAGTGACATCGGTTGCACAGACTTAAGTCCAAGCTCCTTTGACTCCTTCATGAAGAGCACCTTGGAGGCTACCACAGAAGCTGGTTTTTCCTTACGGACCGTGGGCTTACGCTGGACCTTCGCCGTGACCACCTGTTGTTGAGCCGCTTCACTGACGCTTTGGTAGAGCTTCAGGAGCTTCTTGAGCTTGGCCTTCTTGAAGTTAGAGTACCCTTCAACCACCTGCTTGTCTTCGCCTGCGAGGGCTTCTTCAAGCTCAAGCGTCGTCTTATTAAACGCCTCAGGGATCATCTTTGCAGCCTTGGGACTCACGGCGTTAGCCTTGAGGTAGGCCACTAGGTCTGGTTCAACGTCGTTCAACACGAACTCGTCTATCATACCGTTGATCTCAGCAATGTGGTTGGAAGCTTCCTCGGCGACTCGGTCAACGACTGGCGCCGAGGGCTTGATCTTGGCAACCACCTTAGAGATCGCAAGACGCTCAGAGGCTGCCACTTCACGAAGTGCTGTAAGCTCCTTAGAGATGAACCCGATTTCTTTGGGATCAAGATAAACACCTCGCTGCAGCAGTCTGATGATGCTGCCGACCGAACTAAAGCGCCAGTCTGCCAAGACCTCGAAGTCTGCAACCGCATCCTTACCAACGTAGGTCATCGTCCACTTACGCTTGGCCTTGTTGTCGAAGGCCGAGTTGTAGTAATTGAGGGCCTTCAGCAGGTCGATGTCGTAGGTCAGCACGTTGATCTTGGGCTCTGCTGAACCCTTGCCGGTACCAAAGACAGCCTCGGCGCGCTCAGCAGCTTCACGCTGCTTGATGGCGCGCTTTTCACGGGGTGTCAACTTTTCAGCCATGTGTATCGCTTTCTCGATTTGATAGAACCATTATACCTAAATGCCGAATTGTTGTACACAAGTAGTTGACCGTTTTAGTCAACTACTCTAAGTGCGCTAGGTGTCATAGAAGATCAGGAAGTGGGGATCTACCCCTTCTAGGGATTCTAGGCATTCTGGCACTATTAGGCCGCTCTAAGTTGTTGATTTATATGGACTTTTCCAGAGGGCTAATTGCCCGTGGCGGCTTGGTTGTCCACGATGTTGGTGTAGAGCAACTCAAAGTCTTCCTGGTCCTGCTGCTCCTTGAGGAAGGACTGCTTGTAGTAGGTCTTGGCCATCTTGTTCAGGGTCTTTTTAGGCAACTCGAACTCCTTGGACATCTCAGCAATGGTCTCCTTGACCAGGTCGCGTTCGGCGGCGATGCGTGTATAGGAATCAGAGATCTCAGAGATCATGGTCTTGATCTTTTTGCGATCTGAGGGGCTGGAGATCATAGTCATAGTACTTCCTTCACTGTGTCAAAGTTAAAACTGCGCCATCCGTTGTTCTCTAGGTCGAAGGCGCGGATGTTGTCGCCTGATTCTGTCATGGTTCCCTTGGGATGGTACTCCTCGTCGATCATATTGATGTTGCGGGTACAGATCATGGTGCGATCAGATCCGTCCTTCTTGGTGAAGAGCACGGTCACGCGACCCTCACCCAGTGATTCTAGCAGTTTAGATTTGTCCATTTGTTTCTCCATTAATATATTGAACTAAGTCCCGCATCTGTGACTTGTTGAAGTAGAACTCAGAGCGCGACTCGACCGTGTCTCCAGGTCCAACCCTCTCCACTACTAACGCAAACATGCCCTTACGCGTCAGATGCGCTAGGTCTACCCTTAAACTACAAAACTGGTCATACTCGATTGTAATGGGACGGTAGGTTGGCCCGTTTTTCAATAGCGAGATCTCATCGCTGACTTCTACCTTAGCCTTAAACAATGCGGGAATCGCCATTACTAAGTCACCTTCCTATGGTTGAGTTCATTCTGCATTGCTACCCGATACGCCGGTAGCATTCTATACTGCGTGTCCAGACAATTCTGGATATGTGCCGAAGTCATGTCCTTCAACGGGATGTACTTCAGAGGTTCAGAACCATCGATACCACGTGTACCCCATCGCATGACCTCACGGATCATATCGTGTGGATCATCTGAGTACACGGAGACATCTTCTGCAGGAGGTGCGTCTTTGTCAAAGGTACGCCTGAGATACTCACTACCACCGTCGACACAGTAGCGAAAGCCATTTGCGTCTGTGTGACAACTATAGTCGTGTCGATGTCGACTCTCGACGATCGTGCCGTCTGGGGTCTTGATGCGATTTGCGATGATGGTTGGTGTAGTCTTCATGTATATGAAACCTCTGATATTCCTGATGCTTTGATAGCACTCTGACAGATGATGCATGGATGGGAGGGTGCTGGTTCCCCATCCGCAGTGAACCTAAAGATCGCGATCTTATGCGCCTTGTTTAAGTCCGGACACTTGATGATAGCCGCGATCTCAGCGTGAAGGAACTCCTTGTAGGGTTCCTTGAGACGCTCGGCGTACATCTTCTGAAGGGGATGCGTCTTGACGTAGCTGTTCTGGCCAACGCTGAGGACACGACCCTTTTTGTCGTAGATGATCGCCGTCAAGGCGAACTGCTTCGCCATTACCAAGCCAACACTTTGGGAGAGTAGATGATCTTGCCCTCGTACTCGAGTTGACTCTTCTCAAAATCCGTGAGGAAGTCGTTACCAACGACCTCATAGTTGATGATGGTCTCACGGAAGAAGTCGTTGTCTTGCTCGATCTGATCACGAAGAGCCATCACGACTTCAGTGACTTTGTTAAAGTCCTTGAAGTTGTTGATGATGTACTCACCGCTACCCTTGGCCTTCCAGTGCTGAGGGCATTCGCCCTTGCCGTCATGGGTGTGGGCGCCGTAGTTTTCGTAAACTTGGGTAGTGATGAAGAGCTTAGACATGCTTTTTCCTTGCTGTGTTGATTTGATAGATAGATCTTATCAAAACCACGAATTGTTGTACACAGTAGTTGACAAGAATAGTCAACTACTATACATCATTTTTTGTGATTTATAATGAGCGCTTTCAACTCAGCGACTTCTTTGTCTAGAAGCGCTAATTTGTTCTTGCCATCTTGAGCAGAATTCTTGAACATCCGCACTACTTGGGCCTGACCAGCCTTGAGTGTCAGTTCATCTAGTAGCATTGATAAAGTTTTCATGTTTCTTGCCTTGCTTGATTTGATAGAACCATTATACCCAGATCACGAATTGTTGTACACAGTAGTTGACAAGAACGGTCAACTATTGATTACATGTCCTTGGTCCCTTAGGAGCTGCTCCACGTAGTCACAGGACTCCACGTCAATGTCATAGATTTCAGAATCTGATAAGATAGAAACCATCATCTGCCATACTGAGTCATTAAAATTCATAATATACCTTGTTGTAGTTGTGGATAATACTTAGATAACCATTCAAGGCTATTTCTGTTAGGATTTGGTTCATACCATCCGTCTTTACCATAGATATTAGATATAGACTGAAAGTATTCCTCATACATTGGTGCGACTTTCTCTAGACTGTAGTTCTTACCCCAAGCTCGACAAGTCCAGGGGTCGATGTTACCAATGTTCTTTGTCGCCCACACGAACTGCTCGAAGGTCTTGCATCGATAACCAGTCTTTCCGTGTAGGTTGTTCTCGGTGAAGCAACCCCAGTCTGTGGTGATCGTAGGTGTACCTGACAGCAACATCTCTACCTGTACACCACCAAAGGGTTCGATGTATAGGCTGGGAACAAATCCACCACGAGCTCGACTCATGAGGGTCTTCCTCTTGGCGATGTCTGCGTAACCAACACACTCCACGTGATCAGGAGTCTTATCGTAACCCATGTCCTGGATGTTACCCTGACCGGCGATCACCAGTCTTACTCCAGCGGCCTTAGTGGCCTGAATCGCTACGTCGACTCCCTTGTTGTTGAAGATGCGTCCTAAGTACAGGAAGTAGTCTTCCTTCTCCTCAGGCTTGCACTCAAAGTTAGAAACGTCAAAGTAGTTAGGGATGACGCAGTCGTACCAGCTGGGATTACCGGATCCACTGACACCATGTAGACCATAGTATGCGTGATAGATCGCGTAGCTCTCGAACACCTTGTAGGGCGCAAAGTGCCCGCCTGAGTACCCAATGCCGGGTTCAACCACGATCATGTCGGGATGAGCGTCTGCTATAGCCTTGTGACCATAACCCCAGAAGCAGAGTAGGAAGTCACCAGGTCGCTTACGCTTACCAACCTCACGGATCGTATTCGCATAGAAGATCTTGTAGGCGTGATCATCAAGCGCGAACTTAAAGAACGTTGAGCGCCAGTCGTATGATCCATATGCGATCTCAAGGTCTTTATTACCAATGACGGTAACATGTTCATCATAGTAGAGATCGGAGTCTTCGTGGCCGTAGTGGATCAACTCATGTCCACGATCCTTCATCATACGGGTGAACTTGACTACCTTCTGCGTGAAGGCACAACCATTGTACTCTTCGCTTGAAACTGTGTGGGGTATACCTAATACATGAAAACGCATATCACTCCTTAAGACTATGAATCATTATAACAAAACACTGATCACGTGTACAATCTTATGTGTGTACGTGTGAGATGTTGATTGCGTCCTTTACAATTACTGTTGATACGATCGAGGTGTGGTGATCATGATCGTTCGTGAACTCTATGTCGTCTATGATAGTATCATCTGGGATGACGTCAGTAGACGCAGCGTCACTTATAGGGATGTCATCGTTTATCTGGACTTCATGATGCTTTGAGACTGGAACAACTACTATCGGCTTCTTTCTCATCTGTGTCTGATTGACTGCTATGAACATTAGTACTGCGAGTGGATCGAACACCACAACGATCATGAGGATAATGATACGAACTGCCTTCTCTAGCACACCACCATCTAGGGTATCACCATAGATCAATGCCGCGATGTATTTGATCGGACCTACTTCGACTTCAACCTTCCGAAGCTCGTCCGCAATAGGTGCCCTCTCCTTTGACAGTCTACCTACTTCATTCTGTGCGGCCGTTATCTCATCATTGATGCGAGCCCTCTCCTTAGACTGAGCGCGTCTTAAGTTAGTAGAAGTAGTAGCTCCATTGGCATCAGTGGTGCGACTAAGAGCCGCGTCGACCTGTGAGTCCATCTGAGTTAGTGCCCTGCGCGATGATTCAATGTTATCACGCTGCGTCTTGACCTGCTCGTCTATCAACGCTATCTTACCAGCCACGTCTCCCGACGACACGCCCTGCTCTAAGTGCGCTTTAGACAGGTAGCCAAAGATACCCATACTCGTAAGCATCATAAGGATGATGATCGCGCTCACGAAGTAGTACTTCATGATCTTTGGTGTCTCACTCCAATTCCTGTAGAGCCATGAGGTGACTACTACCTTGGAGACTTCTAGGATGCTACCCATCACAGCGATGGACACGGCTGAACCGGAGAAGATAGCTATCAAGCCGAGGATGGAATAGAATGCTGCTACAGCTGAGAGTGCTATAGCGCACAATAATAACATGAGTGTCATAGCATCAGGTTTTTAACGTGGTTTCGATGTATCTTTCCTCCGACGAACCCGTTATACCACTCATTGGGCTTAAGGAGCACGTCATTCATGATCTGCTCCTTCATCTCAAGGTAGTTGCAGTCTCCCTTAGAGACGCATAGATGAAGTATCTCACGCGTAAAGTTAGACTCGCCGAGTTTTACCACGTCGAGTTGTAGCTCTAAAGAAGAGGACCAGTAAGTTGGCCAGTCTGACGGCACCTTTACTTTCTTCTTCTTACCCTTCACCAGTTTAGTCCTGCTAAACCAAAACAACTTCTTACCGATATAGTGTCGGGCTTGTGATACGTTCGTTATCTTATACACAAACCCGACGTAGCTTCCTATCTGTGATTCAGTGAATACTTCATTATGATAAAGCCACATAAACACTCCGTGTTGTACGGAGTTATTTATGGTTCAAGCAATGTTCTTTAACATTTGCTTTAGTTGCCTGAACCTCGTCACCAAGTAGTAGAGCTTGAGGATCTTTGGACGATCATTCGTCATCTTCATACTCCTCTGTATCGGAGATGTCAGCTCCACAGACTGGACAACAGACGATTGCATCAACATCCTGGTCTGTGCCCTTAAGCGTTATCTTTCCGTACGAATTACACGCTGTACATTCAAACAATCTAGACGGCATCTTCTTTTCCTTGTTACCAATGACTCATGTCACCCTTAACTGTCCGCATCGATGATAGCTTAGCGGGTAGCTTGGGTAGAAAATTGATCCCGGTCTCAGCTTCGATCTCTGACACGGGGACCACGTACGTGGGAAGCTTCTTAGGGTCTAGGTTCTCGTTTGGCATCAAGAACGCCAGAGTCTTACTAGCTTTAGGATCAATGATGATCTTATAGATTTTAGTTGGTACTCCTACACCAGCGCCGATAGTCTTTACTGGAGGATGATAGATCGTACCGCTGATGATAAAAATCTCGCCGTGATTCTTAACGAGGGCTCGTGTATACTCCTCAAGCATCCTCCAGATCCCACGGTTGTTGCCGGGAACCTGGGGCATCATGTTACTAAGCAAAAAAGACTCGCTCATCACCTTAGTGTCATACGTGAAGTCTCCCGCGGGTGCCATGTGCCCACGATCATATCCACTAGAGACGTAGTCATGCAGAGTCGCGCGATGAGCTACAGGAATCTCAGGGTCTTCACGGAAGTCGTCCTTTCGTGACTCAACG
>Ga0114975_10001988_pt1 | contig 14154 bp, 15 predicted proteins | sample S_130626_EF_Meta_FD_87031 | JGI IMG/M metagenome (GOLD analysis project Ga0114975, IMG submission 87031) | Freshwater microbial communities from Lake Simoncouche, Canada to study carbon cycling - S_130626_EF_MetaG | ecosystem: Environmental > Aquatic > Freshwater > Lake | place: Lake...
TGCAAATTGGGAAATAGGTGAATACATTGATGCTGATAGTTTTGATTTCAGTTGGCATCCATATGCAGAAGATGAACCGTACATATATGTATTTGGAACTCAATGGCAAAAGACAGGTGGACCTAAATATATAACACCCGGTACACATGCAAATAGTCCTATAAAATATATTGACACTCGCATTATTAAAGCAAAAAGATTGCCAAATAAAAAAGCATTTAATGTACTAGATAATAATATTATTATCGACTTTGATTATTCATGGCATCCAGATGATACGGATCAATCTTACATATATGTATTTGGCAATAATCAATATCCAGCAGAAATAATGCCAACAATTGAATATATAGTTGCAGGAGCAACACAGGTAAAATACGTTAATGATATAGTTGCTATATTAGGAAAAAATAAAACAAATTGGACTATACCTTTTAATATTGATGACACTGAGTTTGATTATAGTTGGGTACCTAACCCCAAAGATCCTGAATATATATATGAATTTGGCACACAATGGCAAAAGACAGGTGGGCCTAAATATATTGTTTCAGGAGCCACCGAAGTAAAATATCTGGATACACAAAAAGTTAAAATATTGCCATCAAAAAGTAATTGGACTATCCCGGATCAAATAGATATATCTAATTTTGATTTTAGTTGGCACCCAGACGATACAAGTCCGCCGTATATTTATAGATTTGCTACTCAGTGGGCAATGAGTGGTGGACCTGTTTACACTGTACCTGAAGCTACAGAAAAAAAGTACATTGACATGCCTAAGGCTAGAGCATTGCCAAACAAGGATAATTGGCTAATACCTGATAGTATTGATGCTGATAGTTTTGATTTTAGTTGGCATCCATATGCAGAAGATGAACCGTACATATATGTATTTGGTACACAACATCAAAAGACAGGTGGTCCAAGATATATAACGCCGGGGACACATAAAAATAGTTCTGTAAAATATATTGACACACGTATCATTAAAGCAAAAAGATTACCTGATGTAAAGAAATTTAAAGCATTTGATAACATTATAATTAACTATTTTGATTATTCTTGGCATCCTGATGATACCGAAGAACCTTACATCTATGTGTTTGGTAATAATCAATATCCGGCAGAAATAATGCCAACCATTGAATATATGGTTGAAGATGCATATCAAAATAAATTCATGAATAACATCGTTGCTAAATTGGGTGAGAACAAAATCAATTGGATAATACCGGATAATATTGATGTAAGTGAATTTGATTTTAGCTGGGTTCCTAATCCCAAAGACCCGGCTTATATTTATGAATTTGGTACTCAATGGCAAAAGACCGGTGGACCTAAATACATTGTATCAGGTGCCACAGAAGTAAAGTACATTGATACTCAACGGGCAAAAGCATTGCCCACTACTGCAAACTGGAGAAAATTAGATAATTTAGTCATTGAAGATTTTGATTACTCATGGCATCCTGATATAACTGACCAACCATATATTTATGTGTTTGGTAATAACTTGCATCCTGCAGAAATTATGCCTACTATTGAGTATGTGCTTCCCGGGACCGATCAAATTAAATATGTAAATGATATATCTGCTAAGTTGGGTAAAGATATGAGTAACTGGACTGTGCCAAATAACATAGATAAAAATGTTTTTGATTTCACGTGGAAACCAAATCCCAAAGACCCGCCGTTCATATATCAATTTGGCACACAATGGCAAAAGACAGGTGGACCTCAATATATTACACCGGGTACACATAAAAATAGCCCTGTAAAATATATTGATAATATCAAAGCAAAAAGATTGCCTAATAGGCAAGATTGGATTATACCGGACGATATTGATATCAATAGTTTTGATTTTAGTTGGCACATTGACGACACTGAATCCGGTTTTTATATACACCAATTTGGTACTCAGTGGCAAAAGACAGGTGGACCTCAACATGTTCCTAAAGAAATACCTAGACTAGCTTCGGGTAAACCCATAGGACAAATAAAATATGTTGATGTTATTAAAGCTAAAAAATTAGCTAATATGACATATTGGCTAAATCCTAATAATTCAGATGTTAAAACATTTGATTTTAGTTGGCACCCAGACGATACTTCCCCTCCGACCACATATCAATTTGGTACGTTAGTGGATAGAGAAGATGGTCCAAAATATACTCACCCCGACACATTAGATGACGTTGTGGTATTCATGGAACGAATTGAAAAAACTACAGAAAATGATATTCAAAACATAGTAGTTCCTAGATATGAAATTGAAACTACTTTATCTGACTTAGTTAAACAGCATCCTAATGAAATCTTTTGGGCAATGCACAAAAATATTGACTATGAAACTTTCAACTTTGATTGGAGACCCGAAATAGTTAACATTCAATGGGAAAATGAATATGTATATGTGTTTGGTTCACCTGATAGTGAGATTACACAAACATACTTTGTTAATGCTAACATGTATCTTAAAGGTAATACAGACTTCAAATTTATTCAAACCGAGGTACTTACTGAAAAATACTTGTCTACCCTATTCAAAAAATCTGATATGTTCTTTGTAGATAGAAGTAATAGTGAATCACACGCAAGATTTGAAAAATTGAAACAAAAATTCCCTACTATACAAAAGACACGTTATCTAAACAGTTGGGTAGACACAATCAATCGTTGTATTAATCGTAGTACGACTGAGTTATCTTGGATACTTAACAGTGAATTAGATTATACTGATTTTGATTTTGAATATTATCCTAATCCTTGGCAAATGAAAATGGTTCAAGTGTTTGGAACTCAATGGAGTCATTGGGGAACTACTTTCATGGTTAATCGTGAAACATTTGCACAAGATACAAAACATATTAAAATCATTGAACATCTTTCTAACTTAAATTTTGTTAAAGATAGAAAAGCAAAAGCAACTAATGTATTGTACGATATCATTTATATTGACCATGGCAATGTAGACACCTCTACCCTACAAGGAAATACTGTAATCAAATATCAAAACAGTTACATTACTACATTTCAAAAATTGTTAGATATATTACCTGTTAAGAAAGAACATTATATTTGGGTGGCTAGTACAGTTTGTGATTACAAAGATTTTGATTTTACGTACATATGTGATCCTTTTGCCAAAGATCAATTGCATGTGTTTCCTAGTGATAGACAGAAGTTTGGAGATACATTTTTAATTGACGTTAACAAATTACGTACTTTGATTGAGGACATGAATGTATTAGAAGATTACGTAAAGATTAACTACAATCAAAGTCAACGTGCTAAACGATTACCCCCGCCAGTTATTGTAACTGAAGGAGATACGCATGGGTCTAATATTAATGCAGAATTTGATTTCCCATATGCAGTGTTTACTACAAATGATAACAAAGATATTAATATAGTTGACAGTGAACCAATTAGTTTGTGGACACCTGAATCTAAAAATATCCAAATTACTAGCACAGGCGGAACACGTATCGTTGTACCAAAAGAAGCTAAAGACTACGTTAAGCGTGAGTTATATGATTATCCATACATTACTACTAACAGTAGATTAGCAAAGTCTAGTCCAATGGACATTGTATTCTTGAGCAACGGTGAGACTGGGGCAGAAGAAAATTATGAACACTTATTAAAAGTAGCACATGGTTTACCTAATCGTGTTACTAGAGTAGATGGAGTAAATGGTCGTGTAGCAGCTTATCATGCAGCAGCAGAAGCAAGCAATACACCGTGGATGTTTACTGTTTTTGCTAAATTAAAAGTAAGTAATAAGTTTGATTGGAACTGGCAACCAGATAGATTACAACTACCTAAACACTATGTATTTTATGCAACAAATCCAGTTAATGGTTTAAAATATGGTAGTATGGCAATGATTGCATATAACAAAAAATTAACTCTTGCTAACCAAGGCAAAGGTCTCGACTTTACTATGGATGATGAACATGAAGTTTTAGAAATAAATAGTGGTATAGCTAATTTTAATACTGATAGTTGGGTTACTTGGCGCACTGCATTTCGAGAAGCATTAAAACTACGTGCTGAAAATAGTGAAACTAGTATAAACAGACTTAATATATGGTTAACAGTTGGTATGGGTAAATTCAATGAATACAGCACTGAAGGTGCTCAACATGCAGTTGAATATTTTGACGAGGTTAACGGAGACTTTAATAAATTAAAACTCAGCTATGACTGGCCATGGTTAAAAGAAAGATATAAATCAAAATATGAATAACACATTAACTTATTCGTTTCAAGGTCATAGTAAATTTTACAACCTTGGAACTATTTTTCTAATTTTCCCTAAAATTTTTAATCCAACATCTGACAGTATTGAATATGCAAGATCGCATTCAGGCACGTTATTAATACCGCTGTTTATTCATATAGTTTTTGCAAAAGATCATGTAGTAAATGAAGGTTTTTCATTATACAAGTATAGAAAACATAACGGTTTGCGTACTAAAATTATATTAGATTATTCTTTGGAAGGATTGTGCTATCACCCTTATATTGGTAGTATCAGTATAATAGAATTGTTGTCTATTTTTAAAGACTATGATATTGATATTGTGAATGATGTTTTGTTTGTACACAATGATTCTCTCAATAGAATGGATACCCCAAACCAATTAATTGGTCAAAACATTACAGTTGATTTTCATGCATTGTACGCATATAGTAGATGCATATTAACTAATGATCATCCTATAGATAATGCATTGGTTAAAGATAGGGTTAATGGATTAAATTTATTAATAGGAAAACTCAAAACAAAACATGCTAGATTCTTTACAACATATTATTTTTACAAATATGATTTGCTTGACACTGCTATATTGGGTATACATGCATTACCGGAAGATATTTTAGAAAATATGAAAAAATATCCCAAGTATAATGATATGAATTTTTATAATAAAATTATAACTTGTTTAGGTCCAGCTGACTCACCATCAATAAGACAAAAAACTAATAACGGATCGTCACCCGAAAACGGTGGATGGCCATTTGATCCTGTAATATTTAAAAATTCTAGTATCACGTATGTATGTGAAACATTTGATGTAGATAGTGGAAATAATAATTTATTAGTAACTGAAAAAACATATAGGGCAGTTATTAATAAACATCCATTTATAGTACAAGCCTCACCCGGGCAACTTAACACTATTAAATCTTTGGGTTTTGAAACTTTTTCATCAGTTATTGATGAGAGTTACAATGATTATGAACTGCTTGATTATTCACATGTAGAAAAAACAGTATTAGCAGCCAAAGATTTTTTAGCTAAGATTCCCAATAATGTTGACAAGGTGCAAGAAATAGTAGATTATAACTATAAGCACTGGTTAACTAGAGCCAAAGATGAATATGATAGAACACACAGTTACCTTAATAATTTTATAAATAATATATGATAGTAAAACTTGCAAACAAAATTGGACAGACACATGCTAAGTTCTTTATGTGGTTAGGACGCAAAGCCGAAACTAATCCATGGTGGGCAGTTGCATTAACAGTTTGGGCACTATATGAAATTGGTGAACATATCGCTGGACCAGTTATGGCAATTATGTATGCTACTGGGCACCTAGTTGTCCAATAATGTCAACTAAATACGTATCTACCGCGTTATATATGTATAGGAGATAAATTATGAAAAAACTACTTTTAGTTGCAATAACATTGATGGTTAGTACTATGTCTTTTGCCCAAGATTGTCGCTGGGGAATAGATCATCGTCATCCTGGATGTGGCCCTCGTTGGGAACCCAGAACAGTTATTGTTGAACGTAATGATTGGGTAGCACCATTAATTATTGGTGGTATTGCAGGCGCAATTATTGCTAACCAAAATCAACCGCAACCGGTAGTTGTTCAACGTGAGCAAGTGATTGTACAACAACCCCGTGTTATATGTACTGATTGGAAAGAAATTCTACAATCTGATGGTCAGATTTATCGTGAGCGTAATTGCTACCAACGATAAATAGTAGTTATTGCTGTATGAAGCAAAGAGAAAAGTGTTCTGGACGGGGGTGCGAATCCCCCCAGGTCCACCATAAGAGGATTGTATGTTTATAGGTTTAATGGGCGTTAAAAGTGATCTTACTCTTGTTACCCCTAGCGGTCGAGAGTTATTTAAAGTTCCAGAATGGACCGCTTGGCGCATCCAGGGAATTCAACACTGGATCGCACAAAAAACTTGGTAATCTTTTTATGATGGGCCTGCATAGTTTCGACAGGGCAACAAGTAAATGAGTGGACAGCACGGTAGGCGATGACCGTTAATCAAGCAAATTTCATAACTGCAAACGATGAGTTATATTCTTTAGCCGCTTGAGGCTAAGGTGAGGTAGGAAATACCTTATTACCAAAACAACCAGAAAAGACACTTCGGTGTCTTTTTCTTTATCAACTAGCATACATTACGCAAACAGTATACTTACTTTGCGAGAATAGATAATTTATTTGACTGTATTTCTATTGCTAAATATTAGTCTAACCCCAATAAGGTTAATATAAAATAAAGGAAATTTAATATGAAGAAAATCGCACTTGCGACAATTTTAGCCGCTGTATCAATCGCAGCATCAGCACAAGTTACCGTTTACGGTAAAATGCGTGTATATGAAGAATCAAGCAAAGTTGGAGCTGCGTCAGCAGTAACAGCATTGACAAACGATTCAAGTCGTTTAGGATTCAAAGGTACTGAGGCTCTTAGCAACGGTTTATCTGCAAACTTCACAATTGAAACTGGTATCGGTGCAGATGCTCCAGCAGCAACTACACTAGGTGATAGAACTACTATCGTAAGTTTATCAAATGCTTTGGGTTCAGTCAGTGTTGGTCGTGATAAACACGCTATCGCACGTACACTTGATAACTATGACGCAATGGGTAACGTATATGGTTCTAGTGCCGCTATAATCCACGCTGCTCAAGGGTCACGTTTAAGTAATGCTTTGTTTGCTTCTGGTACATTTATGCCTGGTTTGTCTGTTAACTATCAAAATAGCAACAGCGAAGCAGCAGGTGTTACTAATGGACAAGCAGGTAGTATTGAATTCACTCGTGGTCCAATGGCTGCTACTGTAGCATACTTTGACAACGGTACAACAAGTACTACAACTATCTATGGTGCAAAATATAGTATTGCTCAAACAGGTACTACTGTATTCGGTTTGTATTCAGATGACAAAGTTTCAGGCTCAACTTCAACTGGTAAAACAATTGGCGTTAATCATCCAGTAACTGGTTCATTGATGGCTCTTGCTAGCTACGGTGAAAAAGAAGGTTATCAACCAGCTAAGGCTCTTGACTTAGGCGCTACTTATAGCCTAAGCAAGCGTACAATGGTTCATGCACGTTATGTAAAAGAAGATGTAGTTTCTATGAACTCTATAGTTACTACTACAAAATATGCATTGGGTATGGAACACAATTTCTAATCTAATCAATTAGTAATAACAAAGGGGCAATTGCCCCTTTAACCATATGTAATATTATTGTCACAATTTCGTCACTAAATATTTGTGTAACAAAGGAGATTACATGAAAAAACTATTAGCTATTCTATTAGCGGCTGTGACATTCGCAGCAACAGCGCAAGACATTACAGGAGCCGGAGCAACATTTCCGGCTCCGTTGTATTCAAAGTGGGCAAGTGAATATAACAAAACAACCGGCATTAAAATCAACTATCAATCAGTTGGTTCAGGTGCAGGCATCAAACAAATTGAAGCTAAGACAGTTGTATTTGGTGCCAGCGATATGCCACTTACAGATGACAAACTAACAGCATTAGGACTATTTCAATTCCCAACAGTAATTGGTGGAGTTGTACCAGTTATCAATGTTACTGGCATTGATGCTGGACAAATGAAATTAACAGGTGCATTAATTGCTGATATCTTTTTAGGTAAAATCATTAAATGGAATGATCCTGCTATCAAAGCATTGAACCCAACATTAGCATTGCCTGATCAAGCAATTACAGTTGTTCGTAGAGCAGATGGGAGTGGTACTACATTTATTTGGACAAACTACTTAAGCAAAGTAAGCAAAGAATTCAAAGACACAATCGGAGAAGGAACTGCTGTCAGTTGGAAAGTAGGAGCAGGTGGCAAGGGCAATGAAGGTGTTGCTGCTATGGTTAAACAACTTCCTGGCACATTGGGCTATGTTGAGTTTGCTTATGTAAAGCAAAACAAAATGAATTGGGTCAATATACAGAATAGTGCAGGTACTTGGGTAGCACCTACAGAGGATGCTTTCAGAGCAGCAGCCGCTAATGCTGATTGGAACAAGAGTTACTATCAGATATTAACTAATCAAGCAGGTAAAGAAGCATGGCCTATCACTGGCGCTACATTTATACTTGTTTATATCAAACCAGATGATATTGCTAAATCTAAAGTAGCATTAACATTCTTTGATTGGGCATACAGTAACGGGGATAAAGCAGCAGACGATTTAGATTATGTTAGTTTGCCATTAGCAGTTAAGAACAAAATTCGTTCTGATTGGAAACATTTAGGACTATTTTAAACCGACCGCAAGATTGAGCGGAAGCTGGAACTCGTAACCAGTACTAAGAGCCGAAAGGCTCTTTTTTATTATAACAATAAGAGTGAGAACAACAATGTATGAAAACTTACCGATCAATATTTATATCCGATGTTCATTTGGGTACAAAGGATAGTCAAGCTGAGAAATTAAACAATTTCTTAAAACACAATTCATGTGATACATTATACTTAGTAGGAGATATAATAGATGCCTGGAGAATTCAACAAAACAAATGGCGCTGGAAACAAAGCCATACTAATGTGGTCCGTCGTGTTCTCGGTCATGCTAAACGCGGCACTCGTGTTGTATATATTGCAGGTAATCACGATGAATTTTTAAGACCTATGATACCATATGGGTTCAGTTTTGGACTCATTGAAATACATAATCAAATAGAACATATAGGTGCAGACGGCAAACATTATCTTGTAGTACATGGAGATATGTTTGACGGGATAACAAGATTAGCACCCTGGATAGCATTTTTAGGAGACAAAGCATATGATGTCATTTTATCACTTAATAGCAAATTCAATTGGCTACGCCATCGCATGGGTTTTGGGTATTTTAGTCTTAGTAAATATCTCAAAGCAAGAGTAAAGAAGGCAGTAGATTTTATATTTCACTTTGAAAAAAACCTTGCTACCTATTGTAAGAAGCGCGGGTATGATGGGGTAATCTGTGGCCATATACACCATGCTGAGATTAAAGACATTGATGGGATTAAATACATGAATGACGGCGATTGGGTTGAAAGTTGTACAGCACTTGTAGAACATTGGGATGGTCATTGGGAAATAATCATCTGGACTAAGGAGAAGGACAATGAAATTACGTGATAAAATTACTATAGTTATACCCTGTAAGAATGAAGAAAATTATATTCATCATTTGTTAGATTCACTGCGAGAACAAAACATAGGTGATACTAGGATCATCATAGCTGATTGTTCTACGGACAATACTAGACAAGTTATACGTGATAACAGTTGGGAATTGAATGTTGAAATAATTGAAGGTGGTCCTGTTTCAGTTGCTAAAAATAACGGGGCTAGACTAGTTACTACTCCGTATATCTTGTTCATTGACGCAGATGTTCGTTTCTTTAAATACGATGTCATCCATGATGCTTTCAAAAAAATTGAATCTATGAATTTGGATTTGGTTGGTTTAAACATCAAATGTTATGACCGAGACCCAAGAGCAATGCTTGGATTTACTATTTTCAATACTATAAACCACACATTGAAATATTTTTCACCCTTTGCAGTTGGGGCATTTATGCTAACTCGTAGAGATAAGTTTGAAGAATACGGTGGATTCCCTGAAAAGTTAACAACATCAGAGGATTACTTTTTATCTAGGAAGTACAGTCCAAGAAAGTTTAGAATCGTCAAACATCACTTTGGGCAAGATAGTCGTAGATTTAAAAAGATGGGATATATGGGTATGGCTAAATATCTAGTCAAAAATTTCATCAATCGCAACAACAAACAATACTGGGATAAATTAGATTCATCTAAGTATTGGAATTAAATTACCTATTAATTAAATCGTTAGTGAAATCTAACAACAACTTATGGTGTGCGCCGCCGTGCCATTTATCTTTCATCCAACTATAACTGTCATACCAGAATGGTTCACTTTCAGGATGACAACCAATTAGTCCTATGTTCTTTTGTATGATAGCCATAGAATCACCGTTGGCATAAGTTGAGATAGTTTCAAATTTACGATGATCTCCCACTAATGCACATCCATCATAGAAAAACATGTTCATGGGTTCACCATTCCAAACTATTGGTAAATTTTTAGCATGTGGTCTAAGCGTATCTGTTTTTGGTCGCTTGATGTATTGTACCGCATCCACACCTTCAAGTACATTTAAGTAATGACTTCCGGCCCAGTATGCACCCATACAGATACCTAAATACTTCCCGCCATTACGGATAAACTTTTTTACTCTAGCACCGTTATTTTTAAAAAGTTTGGCAAAAGTTTCGGAATCTCCAAATCCTCCGGGAACTGCAATCATATCTACATCATCAAAAAAATCATATTCCAATTTATTTTTGCTGAATATCTTAAAATTGTAATATGGATTTAAGGCTTTCATTACTCCGTTTCCCGATTGGACAGAGCATTTAGGGTCGTACAAAAACAAAGCGATAGTGGGTTTCATCAACATTATTTATGTTCGGCTAAACCCCTTGACATAAATACCTTTATATGTTATACTGCGGTTATGAAAATTGAAACGGCTTTAGACTGGCAAGAAGTTTCTGCCCAAATACGCAGAGATTTAGACCGTGTTGGGTACAACCCAGACTTAAAAAAGATGTATAACAATATCCAACTTATGATTACCGAGTTAAGCAAACTTGAAGTAAATGGGCGTAGGATCCGTAGTACAAACTATACCCAAAGTCAAGTGGAAAAAATCAACAAAGCAATAGACCATTTAGAAAAGCTAATTCTTATGGGATTGCTAATGAAATAAGCAGAATTTCCACGGCCCGCGCACTGGCCACAGGTTGACATTAAATGGATTTGGGTGTAAAATACAGACTTATTCAGTTGAAAGGCATCTATGAAATTCAAAGCAAACGCAATTAGTACACTGTACTTTAAAGTTTCTGTCAAAAAGAAGCCCTATAGCAATGAAGAAATTTGTTTGCTAATCGCTGCCAGTGATTATACTAAGCGAAACGCACAAGACAAAATTTTGCTAGGCAAAACACTCTATTTTAGAGAATTGCCGCTAACTACTGAGCAATCTGTAATTGATTCTCATATTGAACATATTACAAAAGTTAACAACTTTTCAGTAGCCCAAGTGTTGTAAAAACACAACAGACCCAAATTTGACAATAATTGGATTTGGGTCTATAATAGAGTCTTATTCAGTAAACAACAGGAGTTAGTTATGTCAGCATTGCAAAAATACATAGACCAGAAGAATCGTTGGAACGCTATCTTTAAGGGTAAGCAATATGAGATTCAAACTGCCGAAGGTCGTCAGGAAGTTGCTGATTGTTTAGACAGTGACCTCAGCCCCGAAAATCTCACTTGCGACGGCGAACTGAGCCGTAGTCAAATCAATGTAAAGTACAATTCTTTGACAAAAGCCGCAAAAGAACTACAAAAACTGGATCCTAAAGTGAAATTCTACGAATTTGCTTAAGCCCTAGGGCTTGACATTAAATGGATTTGGGTATATAATATAGACTTAGACAGTTAGATAAAGGACTACAAAATGGCTTATTATGTTATCGCTCGGGGCACTGGACTTATCGTTACAGACGGCAAAAATCGTACTCAAACTTACAAAACGTTTGCGGCTGCCCGTGCTACCCGGACCCGTCTGTGCAACAAGTCAGGCTGGTCTGCTGGTGAACTTAGTATCGTTGATACCAAAACCTATCAACCCCGTACGGTGACTCGCAAAAATTTAATGAGTGGTATTGAGTATCAGGAAGATGTTAACACTCCCCTGTGCTGCTCGCCCGCTAGTGAAACATTTTGGAGCATGTAATGAATTTACATATTGAATACGATTCGGTACTTAGTTGCTATACCCTGCATTACAAAGGTGAGATTGTTTGCTTAGGTGCAAACACTAAGGCAGAGGCAAAGGAAGAGGCTATTCAATTAATAGAACATGGATTAGTATAATGGAAATTGAAGTAGAAGGGTCCGCCCGTAGCAAAAAATTTGTTGAGGCAATGCTCCCTTCAATGGTACGTCAACTTGGATTGGAAAAAAGTCGCAAGGCTTTGTTGATCCGTATCAAAAACGAATGTGAAGGCGAGACTGAAGGAATGACAATTGACTTGTCTAAATGGACAGGTGCATACTTGGTTATCATTAAACCAAAACGTAACCTAGTGCAATTGGGTTTAACATTGGCCCACGAAATGGTCCACGTAAAACAATTGGCAAAAGGTTTGCTCAAACAAAAGCGTAGTGGTCATACTTGGATGGGCAAGATGTATAGTAAGAAAACCCCTTACTTGCGAATGCCTTGGGAAATTGAAGCCTACAGCAAACAAGAGTTGATTCTACGCCGTGCGTTTGAAGAATAATTGTTACCCAAATTGTATAGCAGATATTGACGATAAATCAATTTTCTGTTATACTATGTTTTTAGTTTGTTAGTGTTAGTTAAATATCTTAAAGGAAAAGAAAATGGCATCAATCGTTAGCGACAATCTTACAGTCACTTCAGTACAAGCCCGCAAGGCTATTCTGAAAGCGTTTAAATCAAAGCGTCCCCTGTTTCTCTGGGGCCCTCCCGGCATCGGTAAATCTGAAGTTGTAGCTGACGTTACAGCCGAACTAGGCGGTCATATGATTGACTTGCGTATGGCACAAATGGAGCCGACAGATATTCGCGGTATCCCATTCTTCAATCGTGATATCAACAAGATGGATTGGGCTGCTCCAGTAGACTTGCCTGACGAGGATCTTGCATCACAATACCCTATCGTTGTTCTTTTCTTGGACGAGATGAACAGTGCATCACCCGCAGTACAGGCTGCTGGCTATCAACTTATTCTTAATCGCCGCGTAGGTAAGTACGTGTTGCCTGATAACGTTGTTATCGTTGCGGCAGGTAATCGTGATAGTGACAAAGGTGTTACTTATCGTATGCCGATGCCCCTAGCTAATCGTTTCTTGCACTTGGAAATGCGCCCTGACTTTACTGCATGGCAAAACTGGGCAGTTAACAAAAGCATTCATAAGGATGTGGTTGGTTACTTGTCATTCGCTAAACAAGACTTGTACGATTTTGATAGTAAATCTTCAAGCCGTGCATTCGCTACTCCGCGTTCATGGTGCTTTGTTTCTGACTTGTTAGATGACGAGGCAGATACTGATAGTGATACATTGTTCAATCTGATTGCAGGTTCAGTCGGTGAAGGTCTTGCAGTTAAATTTGCAGCCCATCGTAAAGTGTCCGGCAAGATGCCTGACTCGGCAGACATTCTTTCTGGCAAAGTGACTACACTTGCAGTTAAAGAAATTTCGGCAATGTATTCACTAACTGTTTCATTGTGCTATGAATTGAAAGATGCATTGGAAGTGCAAAAAGTGAACAACAAAAAGTTTCACGAAATGGCTGACAACTTTTTCACTTACATCATGGCTAACTTTGAAACTGAATTGGTTGTTATGGGTGCTAAGATTGCACTTAAGACATACAAGTTGCCGATTGAGCCTAGTCAGTTGAAACACTTTGATGAATTTCACAAGAAGTACGGCAAGTACATTGTAGACGCAGGTAACTAAAGTTTATGGGTGAGAATGGTGTGAACATTCTCACTCTTTTTACTTGCACTTAAATAGATGTTGTGCTATAATATAGCATATATTAGATAAAGGATTGTATATGAGTAGCGTAATTGCCCCGACAAAAAAGAAAAAGCGTAGTGACAAGTTTGATAAACTTGTTGGACCTACTGACCCTAAGATTGATGCACAAGCCCGTGAACGATTGATTTCGGCACGTGTGGGTTTGCTATTGCGTCATTCATTCTTTGGCAATCTTGCTACA
>Ga0114975_10001989_pt1 | contig 14151 bp, 13 predicted proteins | sample S_130626_EF_Meta_FD_87031 | JGI IMG/M metagenome (GOLD analysis project Ga0114975, IMG submission 87031) | Freshwater microbial communities from Lake Simoncouche, Canada to study carbon cycling - S_130626_EF_MetaG | ecosystem: Environmental > Aquatic > Freshwater > Lake | place: Lake...
ACGCCAGCTACAACGAGGATGCCGGCGAGATCACCTACTACGACACCGAGAACCTGGGCTTCGCGGTCGACACCGACCAGGGTCTGCTCTCGCCGGTGGTCCACAACGCGGGCGATCTGTCGCTGGCCGGTCTGTCGCGCGCTATCAACGACATCGCCGGCCGGGCGCGCTCCGGCGATCTCAAGCCCGATGAGCTTTCCGGCGGCACGTTCACCATCACCAACATCGGCAGCCAGGGCGCACTGTTTGACACCCCGATCCTGGTGCCGCCGCAGGCCGCGATGCTGGGCACAGGTGCCATCGTCAAGCGGCCCAGGGTGATCGCCGACGCGGCCGGCAACGAGTCGATCGGCGTGCGCTCGGTCTGCTACCTGCCATTGACCTACGACCACCGGCTCATCGACGGCGCCGACGCCGGCCGGTTCCTGACCACGGTCCGGAAGCGGCTTGAGGAAGGCGCCTTCGAAGCCGAACTCGGTCTCTAAGGTGGGCGGCTCCAAGGTGGGCGGCTCCAAGGTGGGCAAACGAGCCGGCAACAAACTCGTCGCCATCGCCGGTTCATCGGGTCTGATCGGTTCGGCCCTGGTGGCCGCGTTGCGTGCGGCCGATCACCGGGTGCTGCGGATCGTGCGCCGCACTCCGGCCAATGCCGACGAACTTCAGTGGAATCCCGACCGCGGCGAAATCGACCCGGCCGCGCTATCGGGCGTGGACGCGGTGGTCAACATGTGCGGAGTCGGGGTCGCCGACAAGCGCTGGTCGGGTGCGGTCAAGCAGAGCCTGCGCGACAGCCGCATCGACCCCACCGAGGTGATCGCCCAGGCGGTGACCGACGCCGGCGTCCCAGTATTGATCAACGCCAGCGGCGTTGGTTACTACGGTGACACCGAAGGCCGCATCGTTGACGAATCCGCCTCTGCCGGAACGGGTTTCCTGGCCCAGCTGTCGGCGGACTGGGAGGCGGCGACCACCCCGGCCCGCGATGCCGGAGTGCGGGTGGTGCTGGCGCGCACCGGCCTGGTGCTCTCCCCCACCGGCGGCCTGCTGAGCAAGTTGCGCCCGCTGTTCGCGCTCGGACTGGGCGGACGGCTAGCCGACGGACGGCAGTACATGCCCTGGATCAGCCTCGACGACGAGATCCGCGCTCTGCAGTTCGCGATCGACGACGCCACGCTGACCGGTCCGGTGAACTTAACCGGACCCGACCCGGTGACCAACTCCGAATTCACCGCCGCCCTCGGCCGGGCCGTCCGGCGCCCGACCCCGTGGCTGGTGCCCGGCTTCGCACTGCGCACCCTGCTCGGCGAGTTCGCCGAGGAGGGCCTGCTCGGCGGTCAGCGGGCCATTCCCGCCGCCCTGGAGCGCGCCGGGTTCACCTTCCATCACAGCACCATCGGCGAGGCGCTGGCCTATGCAACAACCACAGCCACGACGACCAGGCAGGGGTAGTACCGTCAATCGGGTGCGGCAGTCCATCCGGTCGGGTTCGAACCCGGTGGAGGTCCGCCAACTCGGCAGCATCGAGTATCTGGCAGCCTGGCAGCTGCAACGCGAACTCGCCGACGCCCGGGTGACTGGTGGCCCGGACACCCTGCTGCTGCTGGAACACCCGGCGGTCTACACCGCGGGCAAGCGCACTGAGGCCCACGAACGTCCGGCGGACGGTGCCCCGGAGGGCAGGAGCGGAGCGACCCGGGAGAAGACCCCTGTCGTCGATACCGACCGGGGCGGCAAGATCACCTGGCACGGTCCGGGTCAGCTGGTGGGCTACCCGGTCATCGGGCTGGCCGAGCCGCTGGATGTGGTGAATTACGTTCGGCGCCTGGAACAATCACTGATCAGCGTGTGCGCCGAACTCGGCGTGGATGCTGGCCGGGTTGAGGGCCGATCCGGGGTGTGGGTCGCCGCCGACGGGCCGGGTCCGGCCCGCAAGATCGCCGCGATCGGCATCCGGGTCGCCCGCGGCACCACCCTGCACGGCTTCGCCCTGAACTGCGACTGCGACCTGGGTGCGTATTCGGCGATCGTGCCGTGCGGCATCGCCGACGCCGGGGTGACGTCGCTGACCGCCGAACTCGGCCGCCGCATCGGCGTCGACGATCTGCGCGACCGCGTCGCCGCCGCCGTCTGTGACGCACTCGACGGCCGGCTGTCGGTCTCTACTCCCGTAGCATCACAGCCGTGAGCATCGAGCCGGAGTCTGATGTCGCCGGCGCTGTTCCCGATGTCGCCGACCACGCGGCTCCGGCGGCTCCGGGCAGCCGCAAACTACTGCTCTTGGAAGTCCGCAATGCCCAGACCCCGATCGAACGCAAACCACCGTGGATCAAGACTCGCGCCCGGATGGGCCCGGAGCACACCGCACTCAAGGGTCTCGTTCGCCGCGAGGGCCTGCATACGGTCTGCGAGGAGGCCGGCTGCCCCAACATCTTCGAGTGCTGGGAGGACCGCGAGGCCACCTTCCTGATCGGTGGCGAGCAGTGCACGCGGCGTTGTGACTTCTGCCAGATCGACACCGGCAAGCCGGCCGAACTCGATCGAGATGAGCCGCGCCGCGTGGCCGAGAGCGTGGCCGCGATGGGGCTGCGGTACTCGACGATCACCGGAGTCGCCCGCGACGACCTGCCCGACGGCGGCGCCTGGCTGTATGCAGAGACGGTGCGCGCCATCAAGGAACTCAACCCGGCCACCGGTGTGGAGTTGCTCATCCCGGACTTCAACGGACAACCCGAGCTGCTGCGCGAGGTCTTCGAATCGCGGCCAGAAGTGTTGGCGCACAACCTCGAAACGGTTCCGCGGATCTTCAAGCGGATCCGGCCTGCGTTCCGCTACCAACGCAGCCTCGACGTCCTCACCGCCGCGCGCGAGTTCGGCCTGGTCACCAAGAGCAACCTGATCCTCGGCATGGGCGAGACCATCGAGGAGGTTCGCACTGCACTGGTCGACCTGCACGACGCCGGCTGCGACATCATCACCATCACCCAGTACCTGCGACCGTCACCGCGCCACCATCCGGTCGATCGTTGGGTCCACCCGGATGAGTTCGTCGATCTGGCGGCCTACGCCGAGGGACTCGGGTTCGTCGGCGTGCTGGCCGGACCGTTGGTGCGCTCGTCCTACCGGGCCGGCCGCCTCTACGAGCAGGCAGCACTCGCCCACCGGGCAGACCTGGGTACTCCGCCCCGGTAGACCCGGCCGTCCGTATCCTTGACAGCTATGGCGAAATCCCGCACCCCAGCCGAGACCAAGGCGGCAAAGGCCGAGGCGAAAGCCGCCGCAAAGGTCGTCTCCAAACGGCGCCGCACCCAGTTGTGGCAGGCGTTTCAGATGCAGCGCAAAGAGGACAAACGTCTACTGCCCCTCATGATCGGCGCGTTCCTGGCGGTCGTGGCCGCCTCGGTGGCCGTCGGCATCCTGATCGGCGGGGTCACCAAGTACATGTTCATCGTGCTGGGGATCGTCCTTGCCGTGCTGGTCGCCTTCATGATCTTCGGCCGTCGGGCGCAGAAGTCGGTGTTCCGCAAGGCCGAGGGTCAGGCCGGAGCGGCCGGCTGGGCACTGGACAACCTGCGGGGCAAGTGGCGGGTGACCCAGGGGGTGGCGGTCACCGGTCACTTCGACGCCGTACACCGGGTGATCGGCCGGCCTGGCGTGATCTTCGTCGCCGAAGGCTCGCCCGCACGGGTCAAACCGCTGCTGGCTCAGGAGAAGAAGCGCACCGCCCGGCTGATCGGCGACGTTCCGATCTACGACATCGTCATCGGCAACGAGGAGGGCGAGGTTCCGCTGGCCAAACTCGAGCGCCACCTGACCCGGATGCCGGCCAATATCAACGTCAAGCAGATGGACGCGCTGGAGTCCAAGCTGGCCGCGCTGGGCAGCCGCAAGGGCCCTGCCGCAGTACCCAAGGGTCCGCTGCCGCCGCAAGCCAAGATACGTGGCGTGCAGCGCAGCGTCCGCCGCCGCTGACGCCCTCAGGCGACCCGCCCTCACGTTGAGTGAGGAAGCACGCAGACAAATCGCGAGTAGGCCCCTGCGGGGTTCCTCACTCAACGCGCGAATCGCGGTACCCCGGCCTGCTCGACCCGCCGCACGATGCCCGGCGCCCGGTCGCCGGCAAGCACTCGAATGCGCCGCCAACCGAGACCGTCGAGGTACTCCGACCGAGCGATATCCCCCCGGTACTGCGTGTTATCCATGCGGTGCTGCTCTCCGTCGTATTCGACGGCCACCATGAACTCCTCCCAACCCATGTCCAGGTGGTAGCGGGGATATCCGTCCGGCTCCAGCACCGGGATCTGGGTCTGCGGCCGCGGGAAGCCGGCCTCGATGAGCAGCAGTCGCAGCCATGTCTCCTTCGGGGATTGCGCACCGGGGTCGACGAGATCGAGCACCCGTTGCACTCGCCGCCGGCCGCGGAGGCGGGGATGTACGTCGCGCACGGCGATGACGGCGTCAGCCTCGAACCGTGTTGCCCGGGCTAGTGCGTCGAGGCGTTCAACCGCCTTGCCGATCCGGCCCCGCCGGGCCAGATCGAACGCGGTCCGCTCCACCGTCGTGCATGCCATCCCGCGTGTCTGCGTAATCTCGCCGGCCACCAGCGTGTCGCGGCAGGTAGCGATACCTGAGGGCGTCTTGTTGTGGGCGAGATTGAGTTCGATGACGGTGCCAGGTTCCACCCACTGAGCGCCATGCAACGCCGATGCGGCCAATCCGCTCACGACTCCCCGCCGCCGCGACCAGAGCCATGCCGCAACGATGCGGTCATCCAGGCTCAGGGGCGTCCGGCTCGGGGTATAGACGCCGGGAAACAGCCGTCGGTGATCAGCGACCAACCCGTACCGGGTGACCAAACCCGCAGCCAGAGCTTCCTCGGCAATAAACACTCCCACACCCGGTGACCGTGCCAGATTGGCATGCGCGGGCGGCACACTCATCAACACCCACGTTGAATGAGGAATGACGCAGACAAATCGCGAGTAGGCGCCTGCAGGGTTCCTCACTCACCGCAAGCGAATCAGCGCCGCACCACCGCGGTCGCGGTCAACCGGTCCTGAAAGCCGCGGCCATCGCTGTCGGTGAACAGAGCCGGCAACACCAGTGCGATCAGCAGACCTCGCACCGCCGCACGCCCGGTGCCCACGTGCAATCGGCTGTCGATCGAGGCGACCCGCAGGCCGAGCAGGTATTGGCCCGGTGTGAACCCGAACAGTCGCACCGCCACGATGCCCAGGACGAACCAGATCAGCAGCACGGCCGTCGCCTGAAATGAACTACTCACCAGACCGACGGCGACCCCAAGCCCGGCCAGCCCGTAGGCGATCAGCCAGTCAACGGCCACAGCGGCCACCCGCCGGCCCAATCCGGCCAGCGACCCCGGCCCGTCGGCTGGCGCCCCCAGCCGCTGACCCGGGTATGCAGACCCCGAGCCCAGCGATTGCGGGCCCGACAGCCAGGATCCGATCTCACGCGACATGACCCAAGAATAGGCCGACACCGGTATCGTCCCGACCCGTAACGTCACGGCAACATTCGGTTGACGGACGTGCAACATCGGCTACCTACCGTCAGCCGCGAGTCGCAAGAAAACCCGGGTCAGAGAAAACCCTCTGTCCCTAAAACCCTCTGTCCCTACGTGCACGATGGGCCGGATTGAAGGAGTGAGTACGTGGCGAAGCACAACGAAGCCGACGACATCATCAAGCAGATCAAAGACGAGAAAATCGAGTACGTCGACATCCGGTTCTGCGACCTGCCCGGCGTGGTCCAGCACTTCTCGATTCCGGCCTCGACGTTCGACGAGAGCGTGTTCGAGGACGGCCTCGCATTCGACGGGTCGTCGGTTCGCGGTTTCCAGTCGATCCACGAGTCCGACATGATGCTGCTGCCCGACCCCGAAAGCGCACGGATCGACCCGTTTCGGGCCGCCAAGACCCTCAACCTCAACTTCTTCGTGCATGACCCGTTCACCCGCGAGCCGTACTCGCGTGACCCGCGCAATGTGGCCCGGAAGGCGGAGAACTACCTGGCCAGCACCGGTATCGCCGACACCGCCTTCTTCGGCGCCGAGGCGGAGTTCTACATCTTCGACTCGGTGGCGTTCGACTCCAAGATGAATGGCACCTTTTACGAGGTTGACTCCGAGTCGGGCTGGTGGAACACCGGCGAGCCGTTCGAGGCCGACGGCAGCCCCAACCTGGGCTACAAGGTTCGGCCCAAGGGCGGATATTTCCCGGTCGCCCCCTACGACCACTACGTCGACCTGCGCGACGAGATGGCCACCAACCTGCAGAACGCCGGTTTCACCCTCGAGCGCGGTCACCACGAGGTGGGCACTGCCGGACAGGCCGAGATCAACTACAAGTTCAATACGCTGCTGCGGGCGGCCGATGACGTGCTGCTGTTCAAGTACATCATCAAAAACACCGCCTGGCAGGCCGGCAAGACCGTCACCTTCATGCCCAAGCCACTGTTCGGTGACAACGGCTCGGGCATGCACGCCCACCAGTCGCTGTGGAAGGACGGCAAACCGCTGTTCCACGACGAGTCCGGTTACGCGGGTCTTTCCGATCTGGCGCGGCACTACATTGGCGGCATCCTGCACCACGCGCCGTCGCTGCTGGCCTTCACCAACCCCACGGTGAACTCCTACAAGCGGTTGGTGCCCGGCTACGAGGCCCCGATCAATCTGGTCTACAGCCAGCGCAACCGCTCGGCGTGCGTGCGGATCCCGATCACCGGCAACAACCCCAAGGCCAAGCGCCTGGAGTTCCGCTGCCCGGACAGCTCCGGCAACCCGTACCTTGCTTTCTCTGCCATGCTGATGGCCGGCATCGACGGCATTAAGAAGAAGATCGAGCCGCTGGCCCCGGTCGACAAGGACCTCTACGAGTTGCCGCCGGACGAGGCCGCCAATATCCCGCAGGCCCCGACCTCGCTTGCGGCGGTGATCGACCGCCTCGAGGCCGACCACGACTACCTCACCGAGGGTGGCGTGTTCACGCCGGACCTGATCGAGACCTATATCGCCTACAAGCGTGAGCACGAGATCATGCCCATTCAGATCCGGCCGCATCCGTACGAGTTCGCGCTGTACTACGACGTGTAACCCCACCCGCAGAAACCCACTCGGTCGGCAATCGTCGTTCGTCGAACGGGTGGGCTCACGCGGCGAGATATCCTCGGCTGCGTACCACGCACGAACACTTCAATGAGGAGCCCCATGGTATTGACTCGAATGGCTGTGGCGTCCTGCCTGATCATCGGTGGTGCCGGCGTCGCACTGGCCGGCCCGGCCGGAGCGGACCCAAATCCGTTGGGAGGCTACACATTTGAGGCCGAGGACGGCGAGTCCGCAACCTGGACACTGACACCGTGCGCCGATCCAGCCGACAACTGTGTGCAGGTCGCCGAGACCGGCAATTCCAAACGCGCTCCCTGGACCGGCACAGCCCTCGTCACGGTGGGCTCGTGGATCATGTTCGTCAACCAGCCTGACGCGATCCTGTGCGGCGACGGCAGTTCGGTTCCCGGCGTCAATAACTACTCGTGGGGTGCCTCCACGCTGTCCGGCTACGCCAGCATCAACACCGCCGGCGCCTGCGGTAACGCGCCGGAGAGTCTGGCCATCCCGTTCCGGCTGACGCCCACCGGCAGCCCGGTGCTGTACCCGACGGCGCCGATCTACGACGCGCCCCTGACGCCACCGGCCGCCGAGCCTCCGGTCGCGGCGGGCACCGCGCCCGCCGCGCCGATGCCGGCCGAGTCCGACCCGGCCCTCGTGGCGACGCCGGAGATCATCGCGCCCGCACCGTTCGAACTCACCGAGGCCGAGGTCGCCCTACCTGGTTTCAACCGCTGAACACAATGATTGCGAACCTCACCACCTGGCTTGACCCTTAGGTGTCGAGCGCGAGGTCCTTGCGGAATCGACGCATCCCGTCGATCTTCTCGGACAGCGACGCTTTCGGGCCGGAGTAGAACATCCACGGCATCGTCACCACGGAGTCGATGCCCCCGGCGGTGGCCCGCTCGAAATGCTCAATCGTGAAGGCATCCATGAGCGGGGTGAGGACCCGGAATCCGTCCATCGTCAGGCCTTTCGCGGCCCGCAACTCCCGCACCCGGTCCACCGAAGCCAACGCCTGGTCCAGGGTGATCAGGTCACCGATCCAGCCGTCGTTGCGTGCGGCGCGCCGGAGAGCGAAATCAGACAGGCCACCGGCGTAGATCGGGATGCGCGGCGGCGTGGGCATCATTTCCAATCGCGGTGTCTGATAGAACTCACCGTCGAACTCGGTCCACCCGGGCTGCCACAGCGCCTTCATCAGATCCAGCATCTCGTCGGTGCGCTTGCCGCGCTTGGCGAACGACTGGCCGAGCAGGTCGAACTCCTCCTCGCACCAACCGACGCCGATACCGAGTTCCACCCGGCCACCGGACAGGCATGCGGCGGTGCCGATTGCCTTGGCTGCCGAGTACGGGTCCCGCATGGCGGGGATGTAGACGGTCGTGACGAATTTCAGCCGGCTGGTTACCTGGGCAAGCGATCCGACCAGCACCCACGGGTCGAGCCAGTCGGTGAAGGGCGGCCAACGCCGTTCGCCATCCTCGGTATAGGGATATGGCGTCGCCAACGTCTCCAGATTCACCACGTGGTCCGGGATCGCCATACCCTCGTAGCCGAGTTCGTCTGCCGCCCTGGCTATTTCGATGATCTCGCTGGCCTCGAGGAAAGCGCTGCTCACATAGAACTTCATTTCGGCTCCTGCTCCCGCGCCCACATCGGCATGATGAAGACTCCTTCGGCCTCGGCTGTCGGTCCCTGTGCGTCGCTGATGAATCCGCGCGCATAGGTCTTGTGATTCTCGGTGCGTTCGATGACTGCTTCGGCTCGCAGCGGCCCCAACGGGGTGCCGCGCAGGTATCTGACGGTGATGGTTCCGGTGAACTTCGGTGTCGTCAACTGGTCGGTGGCAACCTCACCGAGCAACTGGTCCAGGATCATTGCACTGATCCCGCCGTGCACCAGCCCCGGCGGACCCTCATAGACGCTACCCAGGGTGAACTCGCTCCAGCAGCGTCCATCGGCATCATGGTGAACAGTGAGCGGCGGAGCCAGCGGATTGCGCAACCCGACCACCGGGTTGGACCACACCACCGGGCGGCCGGTGCCGTCGTGCCGCTGGAATCGGACCGGGCGGTCGGCCTGCTGAGCACGCAGCATCTCAGTCACCGCTTCGATCGCCACGGTCGCGTCGGCGATGGTGTCGGAGTCGACGCCGGTCCGCATGCTGATATCGACCAAATCGCGCACCGCCGCAGTCAGTGGCGCGTACCGGTCGCAGAGTTCCGTGTACTCTCGGGCACCGATCTGCTCGAACGTATTCTGCACAGCTCAGCTCCCAAAGACTTTGTTCACAATGGTTTTCGCGCGCCGGGTGACGCGCAGATAGTTGTCCAGAAACTCGCTGCCGTCCCCGTTGCGCCACCCCGCCGCCACTGCCACCGCATTGAGCTGACGACCCGGGCCGGGCAACTGATCGCTCGGCTTGCCCCGCACCAGAACCAGTGCGTTGCGGGCCCGCGTCGCCGTGAGCCAGGCCTCCCGCAGTTGCGTCACATCGGATTGCGGCATCAGCTCAGCCGCGGCGATGGCGTCCAGTGCCTGCAACGTCGAGGCGCTTCGCAGCGCGGGTACCGCATGGGCATGGCGAAGTTGCAGGAGCTGCGCGGTCCATTCGACATCGGCCAGTCCACCGCGTCCGAGCTTGGTGTGGGTGTTCGGATCCGCGCCACGGGGAAGGCGTTCGGCATCGACGCGCGCCTTGATCCGGCGGATCTCCAGAACCGAAGCGGGCGACACCCCACCTTCCGGGTAACGCACCCGATCTGCCATCACGACGAAACGCCGCCCCAGGTCAGAGTCGCCGGCCACCGGATGCGCCCGCAGCAGTGCCTGGACCTCCCACGGCTGTGCCCACTGTTCGTAATAGGCCGCATAGGACGCCAACGTGCGCACCAGGGGTCCGTTGCGCCCCTCGGGCCGCAGGCTCGAGTCGATCTCCAGCGGCGGGTCGTCACTGGGCGCGCCGACCAACGTCCGCAACTCCTCAGCGATCGTCACCGACCACTTGACCGCGCGCGTCTCGTCGACCCCTTCGACCGGCTCGCAGACGAACATCACGTCGGCATCGGAGCCGTAGCCCAACTCCCATCCACCCAGCCGACCCATCCCGATTACCGCAATAGCCGCCGGAACAGTTCCGTCATCTCCGGTGTTGGCTCGGATCACCGCCTCCAGAGCGCATTGCAACACCGCCACCCAGACCGATGAGAGTGCAGCGCAGACACTTTCGACGTCGAGCATGCCAAGCAGATCGGCGGAAGCCACCCGGGCCAATTCCCGACGGCGCAGGGTCCGTGCTGCAGCGATGGCCCGCAATGGCTCGGGGTGGCGGCCGGCGGAGGCGACGAGTGCTCGCGCCACCGCCTCCGGATCGACGTCCAGCAGCTTGGGGCCGGCCGGGCCGTCGGCGTACTGGCCGATCACCTCCGGCGCCCGCATCAACAACTCCGGCACGAACGCCGACGTGCCAAGAACCCGCATCAGGCGTTTGGCGACCGCACTCTCGTCGCGCAGGGTGCTCAGGTACCAGCGCTGGTCGGACAGCGCCTCACTGACCCGCCGGTACGCCAGCAGGCCACTGTCCGGATCGGGGGTGTCCGACAGCCAGTCCAGTAGGCGCGGCAGCAGCACCGACTGCACTCGGCCACGCCGGCCGCTCTGGCCGACCAGGGCACCGAGATGGGTCAGCGCACTCTGCGGGCCTTCGTACCCGAGCGCGGCGAGTTGACGTTCGGCAGCCTCGGGCGACAGACCCGCGGCGAATCCCAGCGATGGATCCACCGATTCCAGCAGGGGTTGGTAGAACAACTTGGCGTGCAGCCGCGACACCCGAACGCTCTGCCGTTTGAGTTCTTCGCGCAGCACACCCAACGCGTCACGCGTTCCGTCGGGGCGAACATGCGCGGCGCGGGCCAGCCACCGCAGTGCCTCATCATCGTCATCCGCGGGCAGCATATGAGTCCGCTGCAGACGTTGCAGCTGCAAGCGGTGCTCAAGTAATCGCAGGAACTCATAGGACGCGGTGAGGTTCGCCGCGTCGTCGCGACCGACATAGCCACCGGAACCCAACGCGGACAAAGCATCCACCGTCGAGGAGACATGTAGCGAGGGGTCTGTGCGGCCGTGCACCAGTTGCAGCAGTTGGACGGCGAACTCAACATCGCGCAGCCCGCCGGTTCCCAGCTTGATCTCCCGCTCACGCACATCGGCGGGTACCAACGACTCCACTCGGCGTCGCATGGCCTGAACCTCGGCAACGAAATCCTCCCGCTCGCAGGCGGTCCAGACCATCGGCATCAGTGCCGCGACATAGCGTTGCCCGAGCTCAGCATCGCCCACCGCGGGTCTGGCTTTCAACAGTGCCTGGAACTCCCACGTCTTGGCCCACCGCTGGTAGTAGGCGATATGCGAATCCAGGGTTCGCACCAGCGCGCCCTGCTTACCTTCGGGGCGTAACCCCGCGTCCACCTCGAAGAAGGCATCCGAGGCCAGCCGCATCATCTCCCCCGCCACTCTGGTGGTGCCGGGTCCGGCATCCTCACCGACGAAGATCACGTCGACATCGCTGACGTAATTCAGTTCTCGCGCACCGCATTTGCCCATCGCGATCACCGCCAACCGGGGAGGTGGCGCGTCCGGGGTGCACACGGTTGCGACGGCAACTTTCAGGGCAGCGTCCAGTGCCGCATCAGCGAGGTCGGAAAGATGCGCGCCCACGGTCGCGAACCGCAGCACCGGCTCATTCTCGACGGTCGGTACCAAGTCCAGTGCGGCCAGGATCAGCAGTTGGTCGCGATAGAGTCCGCGCAGTTTCGGTATGATAACGCTTGGCGTGGAACCGAATTCGGTGATGCAGTCGGAAAATATTCGCCGCAGCGCGTCGATATCTGGCAGCGCTACCGCGCCTTCGAGCAGATGCCACGCCTGCGGGTTCGCCACCAGGTGGTCGCCTAGGGCGAGCGAGGACCCGAGTACCGACAACAGCCTGCCGCGCAGCGCGCGGTCTTTGAGCAACGCGACATCGAGTTGGTGCCATTCGTCGCCGAGTGCTTCGGAAAGCCGGACCACCGCGTGCAATGCGGTGTCGGGGTTCGCCGTCCGCGACAGCGACCACAACAGTTCCACATGCGCATCGGTGTCCCAGCCCAGCGCGGCGAGGTTGGCGGCGGCCGACGATTCGACCAGGCCCAACCGGCCCACGCTGGGCAGGCTCGGGCGCTGCGTCGCGGGTTTGGCCACGGTGACGACGTTAGCCCAACGACGATGCGGGACGAGGAACGCGTCCCGAGGAGGAGGCGGGCAATCCGGGCACAGCGCACCGCGGGGGCCGCAATCGCCGGGCTATAGGGCCAGGTACTTCTTCAGCTCGAACGGAGTCACGTTGCTGCGGTACTCCTCCCACTCCGCGCGTTTGTTGCGCAGGAAGTAGTCGAAGACGTGCTCGCCGAGTGCCTCGGCAACCAATTCCGAGCGCTCCATCTCCGCCAGCGCCACGCCCAGGCTCGACGGCAACTCCCGGTAGCCCATTGCTCGTCGTTCCTCGAGCGTCAGGTTCCAGACGTTGTCCTCGGCCTGCGGTCCGAGCACATAGTTGTTCTCGATCCCGCGCAGTCCGGCGGCCAGCAGCACGGCGAAGGTCAGGTACGGGTTGCACGCTGAGTCCGGGCTGCGCACCTCGACGCGGCGTGAGGCAGCCTTTCGGGGGGTATACATCGGAACCCGCACCAGCGCTGAGCGGTTGGAGGCACCCCAGGACGCCGCCGTCGGCGCCTCGCCGCCGTGCACCAACCGCTTGTAGGAGTTCACCCACTGATTGGTCACCGCGCTGATCTCGCTGGCGTGCTCAAGAATTCCGGCGATGAACGACTTCGCGACACCCGAGAGTTGCAGCGGGTCATCAGCGCTGTGGAATGCGTTGGCCTCGCCCTCGAACAGGCTCATATGGGTGTGCATGGCCGAGCCGGCATATTCGGCGAAAGGTTTGGGCATGAACGACGCGCGCACACCCTCGGCGAGGGCGACCTCCTTGACGACGTAGCGGAACGTCATCACGTTGTCGGCCATCGACAGCGCATCGGCGTAGCGCAGGTCGATCTCCTGCTGACCCGGTGCGCCCTCGTGGTGGCTGAACTCCACCGAGATGCCCATCTGCTCCAGGGCGTCGATGGCGTGGCGGCGGAAGTGCGGCGCCGAGTCGTGCACCGCCTGATCGAAGTAGCCGCCGTTGTCGGCGGGCACCGGCACCGAGCCGTCGTACGGTCCCGGCTCCAAGAGGAAGAACTCGATCTCCGGGTGAACGTAGCAGGAGAATCCCAGATCACCGGCCTTGGCGAGTTGGCGGCGCAGCACATGACGGCTGTCCGCCCACGACGGCGATCCGTCGGGCATGGCAATATCGCAGAACATCCGCGCGGAGTGGTGCTGTCCGCCACTCGTCGTCCACGGCAGCACCTGGAACGTCGACGGATCAGGCCGCGCGACGGTGTCGGACTCGAAGACCCGGGCGAAGCCTTCGATTGAGGATCCGTCGAATCCGATGCCCTCCTCGAAGGCGCCCTCGAGTTCGGCCGGAGCGATCGCCACCGACTTGAGATAGCCCAGCACATCGGTGAACCACAGCCGAACGAAGCGGATATCCCGTTCTTCCAGCGTGCGCAGGACGAATTCCTTTTGCCGGTCCATGGTCTGAGCCTAGGCAGCGGCTGTTAACTCCGTGTTACGTCGGCAGGGACGGTCCCGAAATACAGCGCGCAAACCATTCCTCGGCGGTCTGGGTGGCGCCGGGATAGCCGAAAACCAACCGTCCGGTCCCGTCGAGATGGAAAACGTTCCGAAACTCGCGGTTGAATCGCGTCTCGGGTTGCGGTTCGCCGAACGCCTCCACCGGTGTCACGGACATGGCGGCGTCGCATCCCCGGGACTGGGCGGTTCGATCAAGCCGTTCCCGGAACCGACGGCCTTGACCCCGGGGATCCACCGGGCGTTGCCCCTGCAGTTGCAACCAGGTACTCATCCGGACCAAC
>Ga0114975_10001990_pt1 | contig 14150 bp, 14 predicted proteins | sample S_130626_EF_Meta_FD_87031 | JGI IMG/M metagenome (GOLD analysis project Ga0114975, IMG submission 87031) | Freshwater microbial communities from Lake Simoncouche, Canada to study carbon cycling - S_130626_EF_MetaG | ecosystem: Environmental > Aquatic > Freshwater > Lake | place: Lake...
AGAAACATAACAACATACTCGGGTGCATATTATGAACCGCAACGTCCCTTAGCTCTGCTTTTAGCTATTCAAGGAGACGTTGCGGCGAAAGGGCGTTTAAACAGAGGTTATTCTGCACTTAAACAATCAGCAATTAAGATATACCTAACCCTGCAAAAGAATTTGTTACCATTGAATGCAAAGTAGCAAAAGCATTATAAATAATTGGTTGTTTAATAAGGGTAGATTATAAAATAATGGTCAATAGTCAATGGGCAATAGTCAATACACACGAGTTTACTAAGGGGATCTATTTGGTGCAGGTATTAATAAGCAAAGCAGAACTTAAAACGAGCAAGCTAGTAATTGCTTAGCAACTAAAATTGCTAGTTTACAAACTTGGTTTTTCTATATCAGCCTTTGAATATACTTTCGCAGCGATTTTATCGTTTTAACAAATAAAATAATCAATATACAATGGCATACGATTTAATAGTAATTGGTAGCGGTCCAGGAGGATATCCTGCTGCAATTCGTGCATCGCAACTTGGTTTTAAAGTTGCAGTGATAGAAAAAGAAAGTTTAGGTGGTGTTTGCTTAAACTGGGGTTGCATTCCAACAAAAGCATTATTGAAATCAGCACAAGTTTATGAATATATGAAGCATAGTGCTGATTATGGCATTAATGCAACTGGTGTTGAGGCAGATTTTGGTGCTGTTATAAAAAGAAGTCGTGGTGTTGCAGATAAAATGAGCAAAGGGGTGCAGTTTTTAATGCGTAAAAACAAGATTGATGTAATAATGGGTTATGGCAAAATTGCTAGTAAAGGCAAGGTTGAAGTAACTGCTGCTGATGGCACTGTGCAAGTGGTAGAATGCAAATACATTGTAATTGCAACAGGTGGCAGAAGCCGCGAATTACCAAACATTAAACAAGATGGTAAAAAAGTATTGGGTTACAGAGAAGCAATGGTAATGCCTGCTCAACCAAAATCTATGATCATTGTTGGTAGTGGAGCAATAGGAGTGGAGTTTGCTTATGTTTATAATAGCATGGGAACAAAAGTTACTATTGTTGAATTTATGCCACGTATTGTGCCTGTTGAAGATGAAGATATTTCTAAAGAATTAGAGAAGCAATATAAAAAACAAGGTGTTGAAATATTAACAAGCTCAACTGTTGAAAGCCTTGATACAACTGGTGCTGGTGTTAAAGCATTGGTTAAAAAAGCGGATGGTTCCACTGTTGTTTTAGAAGCAGATGTTGTGTTAAGTGCAGTTGGTGTTGTTAGTAATATTGAAAACATTGGATTAGAGCAAAACAATATTGCGTTTGATAAAGGGAAAATTATTGTAGATAAATATCAACAAACAAGTGTTCCTAGCATTTATGCTATTGGAGATTGTAGCCCAGGTCAAGCATTGGCACACGTTGCTGCTAAAGAGGGTATTAATGCGGCTGAACATATGGCTTATTTAGAAAAGAAGTTTAAACATCTACCAGAACCATTAGATTATAACAATATACCAGGATGTACTTATTGCAGTCCAGAAATTTCTAGTGTTGGTTATACCGAAGCTGCTGCAAAAGCTGCTGGCTTCGAAGTAAAGATTGGTAAGTTTCCATTTATGGCTAGTGGTAAAGCTAGTGCTGCTGGCAATACAGATGGTTTTGTTAAGGTAATTTACGATTCAAAATATGGTGAACTTTTAGGATGCCATATGATTGGTACGAATGTTACAGAAATGATTGCAGAAGCAGTTGTTGCTAGAAAACTAGAAACAACAGCTCACGAAATATTAAATGCAGTGCATCCTCACCCAACAATGAGTGAAGGGTTTAAAGAAGCCACTGCAGCTGCTTATGGAGAAGCGATAGATATTTAAAAGTTCAAGATATTTTTTTAATTAAATACTAGTTTAGAAAGTATATAAACAATGCACCCACTTTAATAATTTGGGTGCATTGTTTTAAATTGTAACATCCTTAATTCATTCAAAAAAATGCTTTTTAACTCTATTGAGTTTGCCTTTTTCTTTCCAATTGTAACTGTGCTGTTTTTTTTAACACCACACAAGTTGCGATGGCTTTTATTGCTGTTGTCTAGTTGTGTGTTCTATATGTATTTTAAGCCAGAATATATATTGATTCTTGCTTTTATTATTGTTGTAGATTATTTAGTAGCAATTAAAATTGAGCAGCAGACAACACAGCGACAGAAAAAAGCTTGGCTAATTTTTAGTTTAATTGCCAATTTAGGAGTGCTATTTATTTTTAAGTATTTTAATTTTGTAGCCTCTAATTTCAACGACGCTTTGGCTCTGTTTCACTCAACAGGTAGAATTGCTTATATCAACCTTATACTTCCCATTGGATTGTCTTTTCATACTTTACAAGCAATGAGTTACACTATTGAAGTTAGTAAGGGGAAATTTAAAGCGGAACGTCATTTTGGAATTTATGCTTTGTATGTGATGTTCTATCCACAATTGGTTGCAGGTCCAATTGAACGACCACAAAATCTTATTCCACAGTTTCACCAAAAAAAGTATTTTAACTATGAGAATGCTCGTAGTGGAATGGTCTTAATTGCTTGGGGATTGATAAAAAAAGTTGTTATTGCTGATAGATTAGGACCTTTTGTAAATCAAGTACATTCAATGCCAGATGGTTATTACACTGGAGTTCCTTTAATAATATCATTTATTGCGGCACCTTTTCAAATTTACTGCGATTTTTCTGGTTACTCAGATATTGCAACGGGTTGTGCTAGAATTATGGGTTATAACCTAATGATTAATTTTAAAACGCCAGTTGTGCAACCCAATCTTAATAGATTTTGGGCAACTTGGCATATCTCATTAACATCGTGGTTTAGAGATTATGTTTATATACCCCTTAGAAAAAATTTATTTCCCAAAGCTGGAATGTGGTTGAGCATTATGGTTGTATTAGTGTTAAGTGGTATTTGGCATGGTGCCAGTTGGAATTTTGTGTTATGGGGAATTAGCAACGCTTTGTTTGTTATCATATACAATATCATCAATAAAAACAAACGCATTATTGCCTTTAACTCACATCTTAGTGACTTTTGGTCAAATAAAATCGGGGTGGTTTGCATTGCTGCATCAACAGTTTTTTTTAGGTCATCAGATTTGAATAAAGCATTACATATTTTTAGGGATATGTTTAAAAATGTGTTCACTCAAATTTTATTAATTATAAAAAATACACACGGAGAAAGGTTAGAATATTTGTACCTGAAACAAACAACAGGCAGTTTTCTACTTGCGGTAATATTTCTTTGCTCACTGCTTTTTATGGAAACTAAATTTTTGAATAAAAATCTTGATAGTTGGCTACTAGCAAAAAGTAGCAGATTTAGATGGGCATTTTATTATTCTATGATCCTAATATTTGTGCTATTTGGTCAATTCAATAAACTAGACTTTATTTATTTCCAATTCTAATGAAAAAGTTTGTACAAAATATTATCATACTGATATTGCCATTTGCAGTAACAATTGCCTTTGTAAATTTTTATGTAGATCCCGATAATGTTTTTTCAAGTGGAGACTTTGAAAAAGGTGTTGCAGATATATTATTAAAAGGACATAATGTTGATAATTTAAAAAATTGCGATGAGAGAGTTGTATTAAAAAAAATAATTACTCAATTACCCTATAAGCCAGATATTGTATCAATTGGTTCAAGTAGATCCTTGCAAGTATCGTCAATTTTTTTTCCAGGGAAAAGATTTTTTAATTGCTCATTATCACACGCTAACATAAAGGATTTAATTGCAGTAGTTGGATTGCTGGATTCATCAAATAAGTTGCCAAACGAAGTTTATTTTGATACAAGCCCAATAATGATGAACGCTTCTAATTCTCAAGAATGGGAATCCATATATCAATATTACTTATATGGGCTAAAGAAAATGAATATTGAATCGAATAGTGATGAACCAAATGTTGCTTTCCATATTTTCAAGAAAAAATGCACAGCCCTTTTCTCATTCTCATATCTGCAAAACTCAATTTTAAGATTTTCAAAAAGAAATCAAAATAAGTTTAAAGATGTTGATACAGCCTTGCCTAAGAACTTTGGTAGATTATTTGATTTTTCTGTTGCTTATCCAAAAGAATATCAAAACCGAGATACAGTGAAAGCTATGGCAGATGCCAAAATGTTTGCGGCTAAAACACCTCCGCCCAAAATCAACTTGGCTGATTTAAAGATACTAAAGCAAATAATAAATTATTTAAAGTCAAAAGGTGTAAAGGTTACTTTAGTTAATGCTCCATTTCAACCAGACTGCTATAAAATATTCGATGAAAAAAAATATGTATTTAACGATTTAGCCAACGGTTTTAAGCAATTTGCAATGGAAATGGAATTGCCATTAATAGGCACTTTTAATCCAGCCGATGCCAACTTAAATAGAAGGAATTTTTGGGATCAAATACACTGCGATAAACCATCTTTAATGACTGTTATGAAAATTGTGCAATACAACCCCCAATAGCAAATTAAATACATAGAATTCCCCAAATTTAGCCCTTTGGCATTAATTATTTTTTATTATTCTAATTAATTTCAATTTTAATTTGCTTATTTCATATAAAACTCTCTATTTTTGCAGCCCGAAAAAAAATATGTCAAAACAGAACCTAATTAAGCAAGATGGAATTATTCTAGAAGCGTTGAGTAACGCAATGTTTAAGGTTCGTTTAGAGAATGGACACGAAATTTTAGCAACCATTAGCGGCAAAATGAGAATGCACTACATTAGAATTTTACCAGGTGATAAAGTTGGTGTTGAAATGAGTCCATACGATTTAACAAGAGGAAGAATAAATTTTAGATATAAATAATAGAACTAGTGATTATCATTAGTCCAAAACATTTTTTATGAAAGTTAGAGCATCAATTAAGAAACGCAGTGTAGACTGTAAGATTGTTCGTCGCAAAGGCGTACTTTTTGTAATTAACAAAAAGAATCCTCGCTTTAAGCAACGTCAAGGATAATTTTAAACTCAGATTAATAATTTATAATTAATAACAAGTATGGCTCGTATTGCCGGTATAGATTTACCAAAAAATAAAAGAGGAGAAATTGGCTTAACATACATTTATGGTATAGGTCGTTCTACTGCTCAGTATATTCTTGATAAAGCAGGAATCAGTTACGATAAAAAAGTAAACCAATGGGACGATAAAGAACAAGGAGATATTCGTACCATAATCAACGAAGAAATTAAAGTTGAGGGTGCTTTACGTAGTGAAACCCAAATGAACATCAAACGTTTATTGGATATTGCTTGCTACAGAGGATTGCGTCATAGAAAAGGATTACCAGTTCGTGGCCAACGTACCAAAACAAACAGTCGTACTCGTAAAGGAAAACGTAAGACAGTTGCTGGTAAAAAGAAAGCACCAAAAAAATAGAATTAATTGCTTCAAAAATCGAATTACACCATTCGGTTTTTGTTGTTTTTATAAACTTGCTGGATAGCCGATGTAAAGTTGCATAGGCAGGAGGCAAAATATTTAGAAGATTACCTAAAAAAGTTAAAATGGCAAAACCAAACAAAGCACAAAACAGTGCTAAAGCTGCTGCTAAGAAAAGAATCGTAAAAGTAGAAGCTTCAGGAGAAGTTCGCATCAGTGCAACTTTCAACAACATCATTATTGCATTTACCAACAAACAAGGACAAGTTATATCTTGGAGTAGTGCTGGTAAAATGGGTTTCAGAGGAAGTAAGAAAAACACTCCTTACGCTGCTCAAATGGCTGCTGCAGATGCTGCAAAAGTTGCATTAGAAGCAGGATTAAAAAAAGTAGAAGTATTTGTGAAAGGACCAGGTTCTGGAAGAGAAGGAGCTATCCGTAGTATCTCTCAATCAGGAATTGATGTTATTTCAATTAAAGATGTAACGCCAATGCCACACAATGGTTGTCGTCCTCCAAAAGCAAGAAGAGTATAATATACTTAATATAAGCCGCTAAGGTTTCATTTAAACAAAGGTTGCTCGATTCATTTTTTACGATTTTTAACCGATCGAAGCAACGAATACTAAAAAAATCGAAATGAAAAAAAGTTATGGCACGTTACACTGGTCCTAAGACCAAAATCTCTCGTATTTACGGAGAGCCTATTTTAGGCAATGGAAAATGGTTGACAAAAAATAGCAACCCTCCTGGGCAGCACGGAGCTGCAAAAAAACGTAAGCAATTAGGTGAATATGCACTTCAATTACGTGAAAAACAAAAAGCAAAATACACTTATGGTGTATTGGAACGCCAGTTCCGTAAAACTTTCGCTGAAGCATCCAAAATGAAAGGTGTTAAAGGTGAAAATCTTATTAAACTTCTTGAAGCAAGATTAGACAACACAGTATTTAGAATGGGATTAGTAGCTAGCCGTCCAGAAGCTAGACAACTAGTAAGTCACAAACACATCACTGTAAACGGTGAAGTTTGCAACGTTCCTTCATATTCTTGTAAAGCCGGTGATATCATTGGATATGCTGCTAAAAGTAATGAAAGCACAACTGTATTAGCAAAAGTTCGAGGTAAAAATCCTAAGTTCAGTTGGGTTGATTGGAATGAGTTGGAAAAAAAGGGTACTTTCATCACTTATCCCGAAAGAGAAAGTGTTCCAGAAAATATCAAAGAACAACTTATTGTAGAGCTTTACTCTAAATAATAATCTCTAGTGTTGGATAACAAAATTTTAAATCGTACTGCTTAATACAGTACACAAAATAGGAAAAATAAAATGGCAATTTTAAACTTCCAAAAGCCAGATAAAATAGTTCTACAAAAGGCAACTGATTTCGAAGGATTATTTGAATTTCGCCCGTTAGAGCCGGGTTATGGTTTAACAGTTGGTAATGCACTTCGTCGTGTATTGCTTAGCAGTTTAGAAGGTTATGCAATTATCGGGATCAAAATAGAAGGTGTTGATCACGAATTTGCGACAATGAAAGGTATAACTGAAGACGTGACTGAATTAATTTTGAACTTAAAACAAGTTAGATTTAAGAAGCATGTTGAAGAAGATGTTTTTAACGAAAAAATCGTTTTATCTGTAAAAGGTAACAGCGAATTTACAGCTGCAATGATTGGAGAGCAATCTCAAAGCTTTACTGTAATGAATCCAGAATTAGTATTATGCACTATGGATCCATCTGCTAAGCTTGACATTGAAATGACAATTGCACGTGGTCGTGGTTATGTTCCAAGTGAGGATAACAAACCTAAGGATGCTCCATTTGGTTATATTCCAATCGATTCAATTCACACGCCAATTAAAAACGTAAAGTTTACAATTGAGAATTACCGTGTTGAACAAAGAACTGACTTTGAAAAATTAATCCTTGAAGTAGCAACTGATGGTACCATTCATCCTGAAGATGCAGTGAAACAAGCTTCAAGAATTTTGATTCAGCATTTGATGATCATTACTGATGAGAACATCACTTTTGATACTAAAGAAGATAAAAAGGAAGATGTGGTTGATGAGCAAATACTTCAATTACGTAAAGTGCTTAAAACTCCTTTAGAAGATTTAGACCTATCTGTTCGTGCATTTAATTGCTTAAAAGCAGCTAAGATTAATAGCTTAAGTGAATTAGTTCAATACGAACAAGAAGATTTAATGAAATTCAGAAACTTTGGTCAAAAATCTTTAAGCGAAATTGAACAAGTTTTACACGAAAGAGGATTAAGTTTTGGAATGGACTTAGTTAAAATGGGATTAGATAATATCGATAATTAAATTTAAAGAAGGTTTAGAAATGGTATCATTTCTAAACCTTTATTTTATAACAATGGTCTGCAATTCCTGACACGGTGCAGATTTTAAAACTGAAAAGTAATGCGTCACGGAGACAAAATCAACAATCTGGGAAGAAAAAAAGCCCACAGAGAAGCCCTATTAAGTAATTTAGCTATTGCCTTAATTACTCACAAACGTATTGTTACAACTTTGGCTAAGGCTAAAGCTTTACGTACTTATGTTGAACCTTTACTAACTAAAACAAAAAAAGGAGACAGCAAAGAAACCATTAGTCATCAACACAGACAAGTGTTTGCTCATTTTCAAGATAAAGCAGCTGTGAAAGAATTATTTACAGTTATTGGACCTAAAATAGCAACTCGTCCAGGTGGATATACTCGTATCATCAGATTAGGTATTCGTCCAGGTGATAATGCTGAGAAAGCAATGATTGAATTGGTTGACTTTAATGAAGTTTACGGTAAGCACATTGTTGCTACTGTTGCTGAAGTTGAAGCTGAAGTAGCAACTGAACCAGTTAAGAAAACAAGAAGAGCTGGTGCTAAGAAAAAAGCGGATGCTACTGATGAAGTAACAACTACTGAAGAAAATACACCAACTGCTGAATAATTAGTTGAAATATTTTAATAAGAAAAGCCTGCAAAAATTTGCAGGCTTTTCTTATTAAAACTTTTTTTTGCAGGGGAAGGAAATTAGTACAGAGATTTTTCAGTAAAGAACCTTTTAAATGAAAAATTTGTTGAGATAATGTTTGTTAAATGAAAGGGGTTGCATTTTATGTGAATACAACCCCTTTCTTTTTTAAATTACACTTAATACAATAATTCTCTAGCAATAACCAGTTTTTGAATTTCGCTGGTGCCCTCTCCAATTGTACAAAGTTTAGAATCTCTGTAAAACTTCTCTACCGGGAAATCTTTTGTATAACCGTATCCACCAAATATTTGAACTGCATCAGTGCTTGCTCTAACGGCCACTTCGCTGCCATAGTATTTAGCCATAGCACCAGATAAAGTTACTTTTTCACCTCTTTCTTTCATATCACAAGCTTTGCTTAGCAATAAATCTGCTGCAGCAATCTCTGTTGCCATATCTGCTAGTTTAAAGCTGATTCCCTGAAAGCTGGAGATTGGCTGGTCGAACTGATAACGTTCTTTAGAATATTGCAGAGAAGCGTTGTACGCACCTTTTGCAATACCAACAGACAATGCTGCAATAGACAATCTTCCTCCATCTAAAATCTTCATCGCTTGTTTAAATCCATCTCCCACTTCTCCTAATCTTTGAGCATCGCTGATGCTGCAATTATCGAATATCATTTCGCAGGTTTCACTAGCTCGCATTCCTAATTTATTTTCTTTTTTGCCCGCAGCAAAACCCGCCATTCCTCTTTCAATAATAAATGCAGTTGAATTATTTTTTGCTCGTGGCTCACCTGTTCTTGTAATAACAACAGCAATATCTCCACTTTTACCGTGGGTAATCCAGCTTTTTGTTCCATATAAAATCCAACCATCGCCATCACGAACAGCAGTTGTTTTCATATTTCCAGCATCGCTGCCTGTGTTGGGTTCTGTTAAACCCCAGGCACCAATATGCTCTGCAGTTGCCAATTTGGGTAAATACTTTTGTTTTTGTTCCTCGTTACCAAAAGTTAAAATGTGATTGGTGCAAAGACTATTGTGTGCAGCTACGCTTAAACCAATTGAGCCGCAAACTTGTGAGATTTCTTGAATGATGGCATTGTACTCGTGATAGCTTAAACCAGCACCACCATAAGCTTCTGGAACAATAACACCCATCATTCCTAGTTTTCCTAGTTCTTTAAAGATATGAACAGGAAATTCCTGGCTTTCATCCCACTCCATCAAATGTGGTTTTATGTATTGCAATGCAAAATCTCTAGCAGTTTGTGCAACCTGCTGTGTAAGTTCTGAGTGTTGAAAATTCATAATGGCTATTTGCTAACAATTGTTAGTTTGCAAAAATAGAAGATTCGTTCACCCCACCAAATAATAAAACTAAAAGGAAAATTAATTAATTGTTACGAGAAAGAAACAGCTGATTATTGGAAGTGATATCTGTTAGAGTCATATCATAATATCCATCATCTTTTTTAATTTGAACATACATACTGTCAGAAAATGATTTTGCTTGAATATTCAAAGGTGAATAAACTCTCAGAACATTACAGTCTAATTTCCAGATATAAAATTCTGATGGAGAAATTTCTAAAATATGATTGAATTTAAATTTTACGGTTAACCCCTGATTTATATAAAGGCACATACCTCCCCATTTTCTGACAGCAAGCTTCCAATCTCCAATAATGCAAATACTATCATTATTCGTTGTTCTTGCTATACTATTTGCAAAAGGGTTTACAGTTGTTTCTTCCTTTGATTTACATGATATCAAAGCCAATAAAACAGCAATAAATACGATGAGAATTAATCTCACCTTTTATTACCCACTTTTTCTTCGTTGTATTTTTTTGCAGCAGCAATAAAACTAACAAATAAAGGTGCTGGTCTTTCTACTGTACTTTTTAATTCGGGGTGATACTGTACACCAATAAAGAAAGGATGATCTGGTATTTCAATAATCTCAACCAATCCTGTTTCGGGGTTGGTTCCACTAGCATTCATACCAGCATTTTCGAACTGCACTAAATAAGAGTTATTAAACTCGTAGCGATGACGATGTCTTTCGCTAATTAACGTTGAATTATATATTTTATGAGCCAGACTACCTTCTTCAATTTCACAAGGGTAAGCACCCAAACGCATGGTTCCTCCCATCATTTTAATACGCTTTTGTTCTTCCATCATATTAATAACAGGATTTGTAGTTTCTGGATTCATTTCTGTGCTATGGGCATCTTTAATACCCAAAACATTTCTAGCAAATTCTATCACTGCCATTTGCATACCCAAGCAAATACCAAAGAAAGGTAACCCTTTTTTACGTGCATATTTAACGGCTAGAATTTTACCTTCAATACCTCGGTTACCAAAGCCTGGAGCTACAAGTAAGCCATCAAGTCCTTCTAGTTTTTCACCAACATTTTGTTCATTGATAAATTCGCTATGAATATCCAATACCCTAACTTTTACTTCGTTCATTGCACCTGCGTGAACAAAACTTTCAAGAATACTTTTGTAAGCATCTTGTAACTCAATATACTTTCCAATTAAACCAATAGTAACTTTAGATTTCGGATATTTTAATTTGTCTAAAAACAATTTCCAATTATCTAAATTAGGTTCTGGATAACCAGTGATACCCATTTTCTTCATTGTTATTACATCAAGCTTCTCTCTTAGCATTAACAATGGCACTTCATAAATAGTGCTGGCATCCATTGCTTCTATAACTGCTTCGGGCTTTACATTACAGAATAAAGCTATTTTATTTTTGATATCATTACCCAGAATTTCTTCTGTTCTGCACACAATAATGTCTGGGTGAACGCCCGTTTCGCTCAACATTTTAACACTGTGTTGTGTGGGTTTTGTTTTAAGTTCTTTAGCAGCTTTTAAATAGGGAACAAGTGTCAAGTGAATTACCAGCACATCTTCCTCTGGCAATTCCCACTGCAATTGACGAACAGCTTCTATAAAAGGTAAACTTTCAATATCGCCAACCGTGCCACCAAGTTCTGTAATCACGATATCAAACTCTCCTTTTTTGCCAATCAATTGCATTCTGTGCTTTATCTCATCGGTGATATGTGGCACTACTTGCACTGTTTTTCCAAGAAATTCTCCAGCACGTTCTTTATTAATAACCGTTTGATAAATTCTACCTGTAGTAACGTTATTTAATTGAGAAGTATTAACACCCAAAAATCTTTCGTAGTGACCTAAATCCAAATCGGTTTCGGCACCATCTTCAGTTACAAAACATTCTCCATGCTCATAAGGATTTAATGTGCCGGGATCTACATTGATATAAGGATCAAATTTTTGAATAGTAACTTTTAAACCTCTTGCCTGTAAAAGTTTTGCAAGACTAGCTGCAATAATTCCTTTACCTAGACTACTGGTAACACCGCCGGTTACGAATATATATTTTGCCATAAAACTATTTTTTATCAATGATTGTTTGGTTTTAGATATAATAGTTGAATCGCCTTGTATCAAAAGCAAATAGTGTATAAAGTTTGCTTTGCAAACCAATATATAGACTATAAAATTGAGTAAAAATGGGAGTCAACTATCAATCAAAGTGACCCCTTAGAAAACATTAGAGGTCGTGCAAACATAGTAGAAAAAACAGTTTGCAAAAAACTAAGATTATTTATTGAATCAAACGTTCAGGTTCTACAAGTTTATGCTCTCTCCAGTTAGCATCATATTTTACAAACCAACTTAGCCATAAACTTCTAGATAATCTCATAAAAACTGGTTGCAAAACCACCAATCCAGCAATAGCAGTACCCATACACCAAAACACTCTGTTATCATCAATTGAAAAGCCAATTAATACATACCAAGCCACAAAAATGGCAATAACAAAAGCTACGCCTAAGGCATAACTAACATAGCTAGTGCCATAATAAAATCCAACTTCAATTTCTGTGCGTTGCTTGCAAACAGGACATTTTTCGTTCATCTCTACAACGCTTTTAAGATTGTAGGCATTGGTTGTTTTAAACAAATAACCTTCTCTACAACGTGGACATTTATTAGATAAAGCACTTACTAAATAGCTGGGAACTTTTGCTTGCTTGCTCATATTAGCTGCAAAGTAACGGATTTTAAAAGATGTAGTTTGTGATAGAAGTCATTTTGGAGTTGGAAGGTTTTATTCAACTCCTATCTTCGCAGCAAATTTTTGAGAATATGTTACAAGTGAATGTTTTGAGGAACGACCCAAATTTTGTTAAAGAAAAATTAGCAGTAAAGCATTTTAAACAAGTAGAGCTTGTAGATGAAATTATTGCTTTGGACGAAGATAGAAAAAAAACACAGTTAGATTTTGATAATACACAAGCCAAAATAAATGCTGCTTCCAAAGAAATTGGAAAGTTAATGGCAACAGGAAAAAAAGAAGAGGCTGAGGCATTGAAGTTGGAAGTTGGAAGTTGGAAGTTGGAGGTTGCAAAGCATAATGAAGCCCTTGAAGCTATTGAAAAACAGCTGACCGATACGCTGGTTATGCTTCCAAATTTACCTTGTGCAAAAGTGCCAATTGGTAAAACGCCAGAAGAAAATATCAACATAAAACAAGCAGGAGAAATACCGTCACTTTATGAAGGTGCAAAACCACATTGGGATTTAATTAAGCAATACAATTTAGTTGATTTTGAAACAGGTGCTAAAATCACAGGTAGTGGGTTTCCTTTATACAAAGGCAAGGGAGCTAAGTTGCAACGTGCATTAGCTCAATATTTTCTAGACTTCAATACGGATGCTGGTTACATAGAATTTATTCCACCTTATATGGTGAACGAAGCCAGTGCTTATGGCACAGGTCAGTTGCCAGACAAAGAAGGTCAAATGTATCACGCAACTGCAGATAATTTTTACCTTATTCCAACAGCAGAAGTGCCTGTAACCAATATTTACAGAGATACGATTGTAAAAGAAAGTGATTTGCCAATCAAGATGACAGCTTATAGCCCTTGTTTTAGAAGAGAAGCAGGTAGCTTTGGTAGCGATGTTCGTGGTTTAAATCGTGTGCACCAATTTGAAAAAGTTGAAATTATTCAAATTGTTGACCCTGCAAAAAGCTATGAAGTATTAGACGAAATGGTGGCTCACGTTGAAAAATTAATACAAAGCCTTGAATTGCCTTATAGAATTTTGGCTCTTTGTGGTGGCGATATGAGTTTTGCAAGTGCTATGACCTATGATTTTGAAGTGTACAGCACCGCACAACAAAAATGGCTAGAAGTAAGTAGTGTCAGCAACTTTGAAGCTTTTCAAACCAACAGAATGAAATGCCGCTATAAAAATGCAGAAGGTAAAATGCAATTTGCCCATTCTTTAAATGGAAGTTCATTGGCTTTGCCAAGAATTTATGCTGCACTTATAGAAAATAATCAAACAGCAGATGGAATTAAAATTCCGAAAGTTTTACAACCATATTTCGGAGCAGCGGCAATAGTATAATTCGATTCGTTTACATCGAGAAATACGCTAAACTAAATCTTCATACTTTATATTTGAAGTAGGAGTTACGCAAAACCACCTTGTTTTATCCATTGTTGAGTTAGGCAATAGGCAAAACCATCTTGTTTTATCCATTGTTGAGTTAGGCAACAGGCAAAACCACCTTGTTTTACCCATTGTTGAGTTAGACAATAGGCAAAACAACCTTGTTTTATGCATTGTTGAGTTAGGCAATAGGCAAAAC
>Ga0114975_10001991_pt1 | contig 14149 bp, 11 predicted proteins | sample S_130626_EF_Meta_FD_87031 | JGI IMG/M metagenome (GOLD analysis project Ga0114975, IMG submission 87031) | Freshwater microbial communities from Lake Simoncouche, Canada to study carbon cycling - S_130626_EF_MetaG | ecosystem: Environmental > Aquatic > Freshwater > Lake | place: Lake...
CTGCCCGAGGAGCAATTCGAGACTGACGCAGTATCCATCAGGTGTTCGCAAGCCGCAGCAGAATCGGTATGAAATATGCGGGTTAACCCGCATATTTCATACTGATCGTGACGGAAGAAGTTTAATAAAGTGATATTTTTCTTATGTTTTTTTTCAACCAATCTCACTCTTTCAAAAATTCCATGATCAATCTCATGCTGCTCATGATCTGCACAACAAGTCTACTAGCCCAGGAAAGTTCTCAAACAAAGGGCACTCCTTCGATCTTATCTCTCTTGCAGGAGGCAACTAACGCAGAGGAAAATAATAATAAGGAACAAGCCTTAAGAAGCTACCAAAAAATATTAACAATCAATCCTAGAAATAAAAAAGCACTCCTAGGGATAAAAAAGCTTAATAAAACAATTAAAAGGTCAGATCAAGAAATTCAGGAAGAAGCTCGCACTTCTTTACTTCAAGAATTAGAAAAAACATGGGAAATCGCTAGCAGAGAAAAAAATAGTTCCTATTCCCATGAGCTATTAGAAAAAGAGACCACCCCGGTTTTTAAGAATGATGATATTAATACAAAATTAAACTCACTCATCATACCCCATGTAGATTTAGAGGATGCCACGATTGGTGAGGCCATTGATTATTTGAGGCAAAAAAGTTGCACTCTGGATCCTAATCACAGGGGAATTAATATTATTTTGACACTCCCCCCTAGAGAGGGGAGTGCCGGGCTAGATCATCCTGAAACGGTTGACACTTTACCAGAGCCCCATATTTTTTTAGAGCTCCACGAAGTCCCTATCTATACCGCTTTGGAGTATGTCGCCAAGCAGGCAGGGCTTGCTATTCACCTAGATTCCTATGCCGTAGTGCTTTTACCGGAATCAGTAGAAAAGGAGGATCTTATTACCAAAGAGTACGTAGTGACCACTCCTTTTCCTCCTCAAAAAAAAGACGAAGATAATCAAAAAGAGATCATCTCCTTTTCTGCAAGAAATTTTTTGGAGCAGGAGGGTATTACTTTTCCAGAAGGAGCGTTTGCGAGCTATTTAGAGGCCTCACATAAGTTAATCATCCGTAATACCAAGGAGAATATTGGCCTGATTGATATTTTTATGTCTGCCTCTCAAAAAAACACCCTTGCTCAAGTTTCCATCGAGACAAAATTCCTTGAAGTAAGCCAAGAACAACTAGAGCATCTTGGATTCACCTGGTTGCTTGGATCTTATGAGCTAGGTAATAGTGGCATTGATCTTAGTGGAAAAGGAGGAGCTGATATGCTGCATGCTAATGTTTCACGAATTCCAATGACAGCAATGAATTCGTTGGGCAACCTTCACGCAGACAGTAGTGCTATCCAAGAAAATTCTATCGATACTGCCATTAATAACGAAAATGGTGAAGGAAGCACCTCACATTCTATGACGGGTATTTTTAGTATTGCTAGGGTTTACACTGATCCTCAATTTCAAGTAATACTTCAAGCACTCCAAGAGAAAAAGGGGGTCGACTTAATGGCAGCTCCCCATGTCACAACAAGAGATGGAGTCCAAGCTACTGTTAAAATTATCGATGAATTTATTTACCCAACAGAGTACGCTCCACCACAAATTCCACAATCGACAACCAACAGCGGAGGAAATATCCTTCACGAATCTCCACCTACGATTGCTCCTTCATTTCCTAGTGCTTGGACAAAAAAAGATCTCGGAGTAGTTTTAGAAGCAAAACCGACCATAGGTCCTGATGGATACACGATCGATCTCGAATTACATCCTCAAATTACCGATTTTGATGGTTTTATTAACTATGGAAGTCCTATTAATACGATCGGTTATAGTTTTTCTGCGAACAATGCTAGCGCTATTCCTTTTTCTTCGACATTAACCACAAATACAATCAATCAACCAGTCTTCACTGTTCGAGAAGTAAATACGTCAGTGACAGTATATGACGGCCAAACTGTTGTTTTAGGAGGGCTTATTCGAGAGGATATTCAAAAATTTGAAGAAAAAATCCCTTTCCTTGGAGATATTCCTTTAGCAGGAAGGCTCTTTCGATCCAAATCCAACAAAAAGATGAAGAAAAATCTCATTATTTTTGTAACTCCTAGAATCCTCAATCAAGAGGGCTCTCCCCTACTTCCTCAACATCTCAAAAAATAAAAGAGAAGATCATTCTATGCCAAGTATTGCAATCACAGGTGGTATCGCCACTGGGAAATCCATAGCAACTCAATTCTTATCAAAGAAACTGAAGACGATTGCCTTTGATGCTGATCAAGAGGTTTCTCATCTTCTTGATCATGATCCAGGGGTCATTGAGGAGATCATTTCAAAGTTTGGTCCTACAATTTATGATGGCCAAAAAAAAGCAAATCGAGTAATTTTAAGAGCCCTTCTCATAGAACATCCTGAGAGCAAAAAAAAACTAGAAGAAATCCTCTATCCACGCTTAAGAGCCCAATGGACACCGCTTGCTCTAAAGGCCAAGGGAAAAACGCAACCTCTCTTTCTCGCTGAAATCCCCCTACTCTACGAAAATAATCTCATTGATTATTTTGATGAGGTTATCGTTGTGGCAGCTTCTGAACAAACTGCTCTACAGCGCCTCAGCAGTCATAAAGGCCTTTCTACTGCAAACGCATTGGCTTTAATTCAACTTCAATCACCTCTCATAGAAAAAATAAAGCGTGCTCCTAGAGTGCTCTGGAATGACGGCAGCATCACGATATTAGAGGAACAATTGAATTTACTTTTCTTCACAATTTTACAACGACAACATCTCTTACTCCCATCATGACATCATCAGAAAATTTTCCAGACCAGTGTGTCGAAAATAAGGAGTCTTTCAATATCGTTACGGAGACTCATGGCTACGACTTTAGAGAAAGGGAGGACCAGCATCACGTTGAAGAGCCTGCTCTCATTGGAAAAAGCACCAATCAGTTAGAAGCTGACAATCAAGAGTCTAAAAAAGGAGAGGAGGTAGTTGAGGATTCTATCACAACATCTGCTCAGCCCTCAGCAGCTCCCCTCGACGTCGAAAATAGGCTCTCCCTTAATGACCTGCAGTCCCTCTCCTATCATGAGCTACTAAAGCGAAGTCAGTCGCTCAATCTTTTTTCACGAGATAACTCTCTTCATGGACTTATTTTAAGCCAAGCACGCCATCAAATCCTTTCTGGAGGTCCCTTACACGCAGAAGGAATTTTAGAATTTTCTCCTGATCAGCCCCTACTGAGATGGCCAGCTTTTAACTTTGCCCCTTGCCCTGAGGATCTCCTTGTTCCAGTTGCTCTGCTAAAAAAATATCAACTTCGAGCCGGACTCCGTATCGCTGGTATCATACGTGTTTTTAATCAACGCCGCTTGGTTCTTCATGAGATTACTAGTATTGAGGGAATTCCTGCAGACGATTGGAAAAGCCCTAAGGAATTCGATCAACTCACTGCAACATTCCCCAATAAACGTATTCTCCTCGAGCAATCTGGAGATATCAATCTTACGGGACGTGCTATCGATCTTGTGGCTCCCCTTGGCATGGGACAACGTGGTCTTATTATTGCTCCCCCTCGTACAGGAAAAACAACTGTTCTCAAAAATATCGCTTTGGCTATTCGAGCCAATCACCCCAATATTCACCTTATTGTTTTACTGGTCGATGAGCGTCCTGAGGAGGTGACCGATCTGAGGCGATCGCTGGATTGTGATATTGTTAGTTCTACATTTGATGAACCAACAGAACGCCATGTACAAGTTTCCGAGATGGTTTCAGAACGCTCCAAGCGCCTCGTGGAGCTTGGTCAAGATGTGGTCATTCTCATAGATAGCATTACCCGTCTTGCTCGTGGTTACAACAATGCTATCACTGGCAAAGGGCGCACCATGAGTGGTGGTGTTGATAGCAAGGCTCTCGCGCGACCCAAACGTTTTTTTGGTTCTGCAAGAAATGTTGAAGAGGGAGGTAGCCTCACCATTTTAGCTACAGCACTTATAGAAACTCAAAGTAGGATGGACGACCTTATTTTTGAAGAATTTAAAGGAACCGGCAATATGGAGATCATGCTCGATCGCTCAATTGCAGAACAACGTATTTTTCCTGCAATTCATTTGGTCAAGTCGGCAACACGTCGCGAAGAACTTTTATACCACCCTGATGAGCTTCATCGTATCGTTGCATTGCGTTCATCACTCCTAGAGCTTCCAGCAGTAGAGGGAATACAACTGCTTCTTCAAAACATTGATGTTACGAGTTCTAATACAGAGTTGCTTCTCACAGGCCTAAGAGGAATCTAGCCCGCATATATTAATTTAGCTCACTATCAAATGAGGCAAAAAAATAAGCGCCCCTACAATTACTGCTCCGAGTGCCACAAAGAGAACACCCCCTGCAGCTACATCCTTAGCGCGTCCCAGGCGCTCTCTTTTTTCCTCACTGATTTCATCAGCTAGCAATTCCACTGCTGTATTGAGTGCCTCTGCCATCCAAACAGTGGTGGTGGCTAACACAATAATACTCCACTCGATCTTACTGAGGTGGCAAAAAAAACCTAATATCGTGACGAGAATCGTTACTACAAGATAAATAACAGGATTGCGTTCGGTTTTAATGAGAAAAAGAATTCCTTCAAAGGCATAGAGGAAGTTAATAAAACTCAGTAGTTTTTTATGTTTCATTATTTAGGGGATTTTTTAGTGTCGTTCGAATAGAAAGAGCAATAGTATACCCTCATCGAAGTCGCACACTCAACTTGATTCACTCTATGTCACAAAAACCACTCTCCGTCGGTCAGGAAGCTCCTCATTTCACGCTTTCATCCAAAACAGCTGAAGGCCCCAAGCTCTTCACTCTCCGTGAATCCTACCAACAGCAACCGACTCTTTTGCTTTTTTTTCCGATGGCTTTTACAGGAGTATGCACTGAGGAGATCTGTGCTGTATCACAGGATCTCAATACCTATGCAGATCTCAATGCTACGGTTTTTGGAATCAGTGGGGACAATCCCTTTGCCCAAGAGGCCTGGGCTATTAAAGAAAATATCAAACTGACCCTGCTCAGCGATTATGACCATCAGGTGGCCTTGAGTTATGGTGTCGCCTATGAGAGCTTCCTTCCGGAGCATCAGCTAGGAATGGCAGGAGTGGCGAAACGCTCCGCCTTTGTCATTGATCGTTCCGGCATCATCCAATATGTAGAATCATACGATGATCCCAAAAAACTTCCACATTTTGACAAGATTAAGGCCACGCTCTCTTCATTAAAATAATCTTCTCCATATGGATCCCTTTCACGCTCTCTCAAGCTTTGAAATAAGCTCTAAGAAGAAAGGGTTCTTCTACTCACTACCAGAACTTGAAAGCCAAGGGATTGGAAACATCTCACGCCTCCCATTTAGTATACGTGTTGTTTTAGAGTCGGTGTTAAGAAATTGTGATGGGATAAAAATCACTCCAAAAGATGTGAAGCGTCTCGCTCAATGGAACGCTAAAGAACCGATCCAGGAGGAGATCCCATTTGTAGTTGCACGCATTCTCCTTCAAGATTTCACAGGCGTTCCTCTCCTTGTCGATTTAGCTGCCATGCGCAGTGCTGTGGAATCTCTAGGAAAAAATCCTGCGATTGTTGAGCCCTTAGTTCCAGTCGATCTTGTCGTTGACCATTCAGTACAGGTCGATTACTACGGTCGCTCTGATGCTCTCGGATTGAATTTAGAAATGGAATTTCAGCGTAATCACGAACGCTATGAGTTTTTAAAATGGGGACAAGAGGCTTTCAAAACCTTTGGGATTGTCCCTCCTGGAATAGGCATTGTGCATCAGGTAAATCTAGAACATTTGGCAAAAGGAGTTCTCCATAAGGAGATCTCACAAGGGGAGCTCTATTACCCTGATAGCCTTGTTGGAACTGATTCACACACCACTATGATCAATGGATTGGGGATTGTAGGATGGGGAGTAGGTGGGATTGAGGCTGAGGCAGGGATGCTTGGTCAACCGGTCTATTTTCTGACTCCCGAGGTGGTCGGTGTGCAACTCACAGGAGAGCTTCGAGAAGGTGTCACGGCTACCGATCTAGCACTCCACATCACTCAAATGCTTCGCAATGCTAAAGTGGTGAATAAATTTGTAGAATTCTATGGCGATGGAGCTGCCAAGCTCACCCTGCCAGATCGGGCGACTATTGCCAATATGGCTCCAGAGTATGGAGCCACCATGGGATTATTCCCAGTCGATGAGGAATCTATTGCTTACATGGAGGCAACGGGTCGTAGCGAGGAGGAATGCTCCGCTTTTAAAAATTATTTTCAAGCCCAGGGTCTCTTTGGAATGCCACAAGGAGGTCAGATTGATTATAGTGTCGATCTAACTCTTGATTTAAGCAGTGTGCAGCCGAGTGTTGCTGGTCCCAAGCGCCCTCAAGACCTCATTCCCTTAGCTTCCCTTAAATCGACTTTTGAAAATTTATTGGAGAAAGAGAGTACTGAAGGTGGCTATGGCAAAACCAAGAATCAGCCACATCATATAATCCAGATTTTCTCTCAAAAATCTTTTCTCCCAAAGAGTGAGCAAGAAATGATTGAGGATCGTCCGACCCCTGATCCTATCGATGAAATGCCAGAATCTCCATTTCATCGAAATGACACTCGAATTGGACATGGAAGTCTTCTTATTGCTGCCATTACGAGCTGTACCAATACGAGCAATCCTTCGGTCATGATAGCAGCAGGACTACTGGCTAAAAAAGCTGTTGAGTACGGTCTTTCAATAAGCCCAATGGTTAAAACCTCTCTGGCACCCGGTTCCAGAGTCGTTACCGACTACCTTGAAAAGACTGGCCTTCAAAAATACCTCGACCAACTCGGATTCCAAACTGTTGGTTATGGGTGCACTACCTGCATTGGCAATTCTGGCCCCCTTGATCCTGAAATAGAAAAAGTTATTCAAGAACATGATCTCATTACGGCAGCGGCCCTCTCAGGAAATCGTAATTTTGAGGCGCGCATTCATCCTTCGATCAAAGCCAATTTTTTAATGTCTCCACCGCTTGTGGTCGCTTTTGCACTTGCAGGACGTGTGAATATCGATTTTGAAAAAGAACCACTTGGCTTTGGAACTCTCAAAGGGGAGAAAGCCCCCGTGTTTCTTCGAGACCTCTGGCCCCAACTCTCAGAAATTAAGAGCCTCTGGCACCAGGCTCTCTCACCTGATGTCTTTAAAAAACGGTACACTCATTTTGCTGCACAAAATCCTAAATGGAATGAAATCCCCTCCCCTACTGGAAAAACCTACGCATGGAAAAAAGAAAGCACCTACATTCAAGAACCTCCATTTTTTGAAAAATTTGCCGTATCACCCGGACTCCTTGGTAGCATCAGAGGGGCACGTGTTCTGGCCATTTTTGGTGACTCCGTCACTACCGATCATATTTCTCCAGCAGGAGCGATTAAGAAACAATCACCTGCAGGTGCTTACCTCCTGGAGCAAGGAGTCCCACAAGAAGATTTTAATAGTTATGGAAGTCGTCGTGGTAACGATCGTGTGATGACACGGGGGACATTTGCTAATGTTCGTATAAAAAATCTCATGCTTCCTGGAGTCGAGGGAGGAGAGACCCTCCATCAACCCGATGGGGCACACCTTAGTATCTTTGATGCTGCCAAACGTTACTCCGCAGAAAAAACACCCCTCATCATCCTTGCAGGGCATGAATATGGAACCGGAAGCAGTCGTGATTGGGCAGCCAAAGGGACACAACTCCTTGGTGTACGGGCTGTCATAGCATGTAGCTTTGAACGGATTCATCGCTCCAACCTTGTTGGCATGGGAATTCTTCCATTGCAATTCATGGAAGGAACGAATGCCACAACGCTCCAACTCGAGGGAACTGAAATATATGATTTGCTTGGACTCACAGAAAAAATAGAACCACGTCAAAAACTCCTTCTTCGAGTAACAAAAAAAAATGGGGAAGTATTTGAGGTCCCTCTCCTTCTTCGCATTGATACACCTATTGAAATCGAATACTACCGTCATGGTGGTATCCTCCCATTTATTTTAAGAGAGTTACTCAAGGCAGAAGATAAAAATGTAAAAATGGTAGCATGAAGGGGCTTACGCTCTTTTTAATTTTTACAATTTCTTACTTGCTCGTTGACGATTGATCCATGGAAGGCTTTATTTTAACTTGGATATTTCATACTGATCGTAATGAGAAGGCCGCGAAGCCAGATAGAAAGAGCATTTGACTAGGTAGTCCCTTGCCACACATCATATGAAATACTTGGGTGAACACAGGATCACTCTCACCACCTTTTATCACTCCACCTCCACCTCCATCTCGTGTGAATCTTTTTTCTGAAATAGAGCGCCTCAAAAAAGAGCGTCATGCCATCATCCTAGCCCACAATTATCAGCTGGCTGAAATTCAAGAAGTTGCCGACTACGTTGGAGACTCACTCGGGCTGAGTATTGAGGCAGCCAAGACAAATGCAGAGGTCATTGCTTTTTGTGGAGTGCACTTCATGGGAGAGACAGCAAAAATTATTAACCCCTCTAAAACGGTTATTATTCCAGATCTTGAGGCAGGTTGCTCTCTTGCTGACTCCTGTTCGGCAGCGGATCTTGAAGCTTATCTCAATAAACACCGTGATAAAAATTATTATGTGGTTTCCTATATCAACTGTAGCGCGGCAGTAAAGGCCCTCTCAGATGTGATCTGTACTAGTGGCAATGCTGTGAAGATTGTTTCCCATGTTCCCAAGGATCGTAATATTCTCTTTGTTCCCGATCAAAATTTAGGTGCCTGGGTTATCGAGCAGACCGGTCGAACCATGGAACTCTGGAAAGGAAACTGTCATGTTCATATTGAATTTACCCGTGATAGCATTGAGCGGGCTCGTAAGGATCATCCCGATGCATCCATTGTTGCTCATCCTGAATGTTCCTATGCAGTACGACTCCTTGCTCATGAAGTCTGCTCCACAGAAAAAATGATTTCTTATTGTAAGAATTCTCCTTCAAAAGCTTTTGTTATCGTTACTGAAGAGGGAATGCTCCATCGTCTTCGTCGTGAAATCCCTGATAAAACCTTCATTCCAGGACCCACAGCACATTGTGCCTGCGCAGAATGTCACTTCATGAAAAAAAATACCCTCGAAAAGCTTTATCGTGCATTACGTGACTTGAAACCAGAAATTCTCTTACCCGAAGAGCTTAGGGCAGCTGCCGAAGTCCCCCTTAGGAGGATGCTTGAGTGGAGTAAATAAATTTTCGTCCCCGTAGTTCAACGGATAGAATAGAGGTTTCCTAAACCTTAGATGTGGGTTCGATTCCCGCCGGGGACATTGTTTCTGAGGTAGTATCCTTGAGTGCTGGAGCAACCAGACCAGCTGACATAATGAGCTTTGTGACTTGTTCAAGAGTTAAGGTGCTTTCAACCACTTTGTGATTTTCGACAATGATTAAAAAACCGGTTAGAGGATTCGGAGAATGCGGCACAAAAACCATGGTCATAGAACCTCCTAGATTGGGTTCAAAGATTTGGCCTGTCACATAACCTACTAACATGCATCCAGTAGAGGGACATTCAACGTAGGCGACACGCTTGAAATTTTCTGTTGATTTAATCGTCTTAAAAGATTCGAGTGCTTGCTTAACAACACTATAAATTTGAGCAACCAGAGGGATCTTAGCGACAAAGGCCTCAAACATTTCCAGGATTTTATTTCCAATCACATGAGATGCCATGAAACCCAGCAACATTAAAATAAGTAATGTTGAGATAAAACCGAGTCCAGGAATACTAATCTTTAAAGCCCGATAAAGTGGGGCTGTTACTCCATTGATAAAATTGTAGGAGATTTCTAAAACCAAAACGGTGGCAATAATGGGAACTGCAACCGCAAGGCCTGTTAGCAGGCGATTCCCAAGATGACGCAAGAGAGAGAAGGATTCCTCCTCCAGAGAGGTAGCAAGAGTAGGTGATTGCAAAGAATCGTTAGTATGAGGCTCTGAGGAAGGTTTGTTCATGATCTGGAAGTGTACTCTTACCTGTTCTGAACACAACTCTTGTTATGCATGGATTTTAAAAATTGGACTAGCCCGGATATTTCATACTGATCGCGACGAGGAAGCTGCGAAGGCTGATGGGGTAAGGCAGGCGAGCATTTTAATGCAGGGCTGTATGTGTACATACTGCACAAATCAAAATGGGAGTCTAACGCAGCATCCATCTGACTTCCCGGCTTCCGTAGTAGATCAGTATGAAATATGCGGGCTAGCCCGCCTATCTTATACTGGTTCGTCGCAAGGCGCCGTGCAAAGCTTATTAGTGCTAGGCGGGCGGAGGATTGGGATGCCAGGCTGTAGGAGTCCCTACTGTCCAAGTCAAAATAGGAGTCTAACGCAGCATCCACCCTTGCTTTCCGGTTTCTGTGGGTGATCGGGATGAAATATCCGAGCTAGGATTCGGAATGATGCCGTTTTTCAAAAGCATCTTTGTAGGGAAAGAGTCCTAATGTGGGATTATATTCTGCAAGCTGTGGAAAAAAATGCTTTCCCCATCTACTCCATAGTTGGTTCACAAAAAAAACAACAATCACTCCATCAATTATTCCGATAGAAGCCCCAGCAATGACATCGAGTGGCCAATGGGCCCCTGTATAGACCCGAGAATAGCTAACTAAGAGGGCCACCAGAGAAAAGAAAATTCCTAAACGCCGATAAAATAAAATAAGAACCGTCGCAGTAACAAAAATATTAGCAGCATGAGATGAGGGAAAAGAGACTCCTTGAACTTTTTTTATTGGAGGAGAAGTAATAGGAAAATCAACTTTAGGAAGAGAGAACAAAGTCGCTATTTGAGGGGATGCGGGTGCTAATTTTACACTACGAACTCCAGGCTCTACCTGCAAAGGGCGGGGCCTTCCGACTAGATGTTTGATATTGTTGACAATAATTCCATCAGTCAATCCCACTGCCAGTGCTAGGGAAAGCAACATCATGCGTATCCTAAAATTTCCAAAAACCAGACCTAAGAGCACTCCTAATATTAGGAAGGGACGCCATGCAGAAAAATTAGTGATTCCTGCCATGAGATGATCCATCAAGGGAGAGGTCATCTCGCGATTAATCCAATGCTGTAACAGATGATCCAAGGACATGAGTGAAATGAAAATAGTATTCATGAAATGTAATTAAGAACACTCTTTTGACAATACCTAATAACACGGATATTTCATACTGATCGTTACGTGGCGCCGTGAATCCTGATACAGACACCACCAGCAGTCGGGAGACCGCGGTGGAGACTGCCTTGGCTTTAAGGGGGCAGCCCTGAAAGGGCGAGACGAGCGGGAGCGAGCGAGTCAACGAAGGTGATGGATTGCGACGACAGCTGTAGTTTGACTCGCTCGCTCCCGCTCGTCTCGCCCTTCGGGTTGTCGCTTTGCGACAATCTCTCCCGCAGCTTCCCCGCTGCCGGTAGTCATACTGCCCGAGGAGCAATTCGAGGCTGACGCAGTATCCATCAGGTGTTCGCAAGCCGCAGCAGAATCAGTATAAAATATTCGGGCTAGATGTTTTATTTTCATTCATTTTTGAAATACAACAAATCTTTGATATCAAATAGCGATTTCATCCACTTTAGGTTATCTTCACCTCTTCATGAATGAAGAGAAACAGAAGTCAGTCAATCCCTACCCTATCACCAATAGAGCCCAAGCCCGTCGCAGAATGCTTGCAGAGCGGCAGAAAAACTCTCTCTTTTGGCAAGTGATTCATCTTCTAGGCTCTTTGCAACTAGCTCTTGTTTTATTAGCTACCATTGGCATTGCATGTGGTGTGGCAACTTTCACGGAATCTCATTTTGATAGTAAAGTGGCCCATGCGCTGATCTACAAAGCCCCATGGTTCCTAGCATGGCTCGGTCTTCTTTGTCTCAATCTCTTTGCAGTGACCTTAACACGCTGGCCCTGGGAAAAAAAACATCTTGGCTTTGTCATCACGCACTATGGAATCATTACCCTCCTTCTTGGCGCTGCAATTGGGTCCAAGTTAGGATTTGAAGGAAATGTCACCTTGCAAGTTCATGGAGCCCCAGTTCAAAAAATTACTACGAGCCAAAGTGTGCTAGAAATAGAGACCCCTCTAAACTACCACCTCTATCTCCTCCCATTTGATGCTGCTCTCCAACGCCCAACCCTGAAGCATCCCACACGACTTCCTATTCCAGAAACAAAACTCCATATCATCATCGATGGATGGAGTGAAAATCTTGAGGAGCAACCCAAGCTCGTTCCAAGTGAGGGAGAGAAAGAATCTGAGGCAGTACTAGTCCGTATTACGAGTCAAGCTCTTCATCAAGAACATTTGGTAGCATTAGGCTTGGGCGACAATAATGATGCTCGTTATGATTTTTTTGGCCTCGCAACGATAGATCTACTCAATTCCACAACACCCCTTCACCCCCCTTCCAAAGAAAGCACCCCTACTCCACCTCTGATTACCAATACCTCGGCAACATCCATTACCAATACTGCTCCCCTCATTCCAGCAGCAACCCATAAACCGTGGTTGCAACTTGCTATGGACCCAGAGAAAGATGCACTCCACTTTTTACTAGGACGGGAGGATAGTATCCAAAAAAAGGGAACTCTGAGCGTTGGAGAAACACTTTTTCTGGGCTGGGCAGATTGGCAACTGGAGCTTCTTCAAAGCGGCCATCATCAACAAATTGTTTATTCCACAATGCCCATTACAAAAAACCGCTCTTCTAAAATCAAAAATCTTCCAGGAACACCAGGTTTTCATTCTTTTTTAGAGGATCAAGAGGGAGAGAAAAGTCCTGCAACATGGGTTGCCTCTGGACAAATCACTCCCCTTATTTTAAACAACATCCCCATTCGTATCGGCTATGGGCTGGAACTTCGACCCATTCCTTTTTCAATCGAGCTACTCGATTTTGAAATTCCTCGTGATGAGGGAACCGAGACTCCCGGTGACTTTAGAGCAATGGTGCGCTTTAACGATCGTAAAACAGGGATCTCACGAGATGGTCATATTAGAATGAATCATCCTGCGAGTTTTCCTGGTAGCTTTTTGGCCAATCTCACAGGAATGAATTATAAATTTTCACAAGCTGAGTGGAATCCACAAAACCTTCAGGAGACAACACTCCAAGTCCTCTATGATCCGGGTTGGTTACTAAAATGGATCGGGTCGCTCGGTATCTGTATTGGCATTGCCATGATGTTCTATTGGAAAGAAAAAAAGATATAATTTTCATCCTCTGATTTTTGTGACCGATCATTCTCATTCTATTTCTTTTGCAAGCTTCATGCAAAAGGCACTCTATGACCCCGAGCAGGGCTACTACAGCTCTGGGCGGGTTTGTATCGGCAAAAAAGGAGATTTTTATACCAATGTGAGTGTGGGAAATATCTATGGAAAAGTCATAGGTCTTTTCATTAAGGACCTCTGGGAAGGCCTTGGAAGACCACAACCATTTTCCATTGTGGAGCAAGGAGCCCATGATGGAAGACTCGCACTCGATATTTTAGAGAGCTTACAAGAATGTAGAGAGCTTTTTAAGTGCATCCATTATCACATTGTTGAGCCCTTCCTAATTCACCAGCGGCACCAAGAGGAGAATTTAAAAAAATTTCATAATATTTTTTGGGTGAATAAGACAGAGGCACTTCCTGAGTTCGAAGGAATTCATTTTTCCAATGAGCTACTCGATGCCTTTCCCATTGATCTTTTGTTATGGAGTGGTCAAGAGTGGCTCGAAAGACGTGTTCTTTCGCACGGAGAGGATCGTTTTTCCTGGATTACAACCCCAATTACGAAAAAAGAACTTCAAACAATCGCAGAGAAACTTCCCTCTAATCTCTCTCCAGGATTTTTGTGGGAAGTGAGGCTTGGTGTTCAACCTTGGCTCCAGGAGATTGACTCACGCATGAAGCGGGGAATGATCCTCATTGCTGACTACGGTTATGCCGGCGCTCAGCGCTTTGCTTCTTACCGAGCAGAAGGGAGCATTGCCTCTTATCAGGAGCACCGCCGTTACGATAATCCACTTGAGGAAGTAGGAAAACGGGACATCACTGCTCATATCGATTTTACAGCACTTGCCTTAATAGCACTGCACCAAA
>Ga0114975_10001993_pt1 | contig 14144 bp, 10 predicted proteins | sample S_130626_EF_Meta_FD_87031 | JGI IMG/M metagenome (GOLD analysis project Ga0114975, IMG submission 87031) | Freshwater microbial communities from Lake Simoncouche, Canada to study carbon cycling - S_130626_EF_MetaG | ecosystem: Environmental > Aquatic > Freshwater > Lake | place: Lake...
CGCACCCCCAATCCCATTTCCAGCCTCACCCAGCGCCACGTCGTTGGCCACATAGGTTTCATCCTCGTTCAGCCGCTCAATCAGGCAGTGGCGCAAGCCACGCGCGTCAAAAAACGACTTGGTTCCATTTTCATCCACGGATGCAATCGTCGGCTTGCAGAACTTGTATTTGGTGGCAATGTGGCACTGATTCTGCAGCAGGTCCATCGTGGTCGTGAAATGAATGAGCTGCTGGAAATCGGGCTCCAAGTCCCGCAGCTTGTCCACGAATTCGGCGTACACCTGTGCCACTATGTCCTTGATTTTTTGGTTGGTCACAATGATGCTGCGGCACAGCTCGGTCAGTTGCGGGCTCGCGATTTCGTTGTTGGCGCCGGTGGCCGTGGGATACGTCAACGCCGAAAGCGATAAACAGTATTTATCGGTGCCAATGCACACCTGGTCCAGGTTTTGGCGCTTGATTTGGTCGGCCAGCAGTTTCGTGCGGCGTTTGGTGGCCTGCAGCGAAATGCCGCCCTTTTCAGTTTCGTGGATTTTGACAACCTCGGCCGCCTTGGTTTTCTCTCCACATAAAATGAGAGAATCCAAGTAATCGCGCACGGCACCCAGGGTTTTGGTGGCGCCGGCGTGCTTGGCGCGCAGCGTGTCCAGGTCCGCGCGAATGCCGGAGCGCACAAAGTCGCATTCGCCGAGGTCGGCCCCCACATTGGCGCACCGGTCCATGTCAAATGTGGTGTTAAGCAGGTGGCGCAATCGCGCACACACGTCGGACACGGATTCAGCGTTTGCGTCTGTAGGTGGCAACGGGTTCGTTGCATTCGGTGGCAACGGGTTCGTTGCATTCAGGTACGCCCCAACGGGCGCATCCTCTACGATGGCCAAATGCAGTTCGCCGATGACGGCCAGATTACCGTATAACGCGTGCAACATCTGGGGCGGGCATTTGCGCAGCATGATGAGGCGGTTGAATTTTTCCAGGTCCTTGAGCTGCGCCAACTGAGGGCGCCAAGCATCTGTTGTTGAAAGCAGGTGGTCGGTGATGTCGTATTCCCGCTGCATTTTGGCCGCAGAGCAGGAGGGGTTCAGCAGTCGGGTGCGAAAGTGGCGCGCGCCCATGGGCGTCATGCAGTTGTTCAGGAGCTTGTAGACGGAGGAGCACTTGCCGCCGCTCTTGGCACCGTTGTCGTCCTCAATGATGTTGAGCTGCTTGAGGGAGTGGTTGGCGAGCACCATGCGGTCGGACTGGTTTTCAAACACGGGTTCTGTGATGCGGTGCACGAGGTGCGGGTTGTGTTCGTGCACGAAATTCAGCAGGTACGTCAGCGCCTGCGTGGCGAATTCGTACGACGTGAATGAGGCAAGCGAATGCGATGCCGCCGAGGCTCCAAAAAAGCGCGCCAGAATTTCGCGCTGGTACACCTGCCGTTTGGACTTCTGAATTTGATTGATGTTTGCATTGGTGGTTGTGTTTGACGCATCCAACGCATGCACCAGCCGCGCGCAGTCGGCAATGCCGGTGTAATTTTGCAAATCCTCCACCATCTTTTGAGAGAAATTGTCAGTAATTAAAATAACCTCGCTGGGCGAGTGCGCCGAAATAAAGCGCTCCAATTCGTCATACGTGGTGGGCGCGTGCATGAGCTCGGTTTCCACCTCAAACACGCTGGACCGCCCCGTGAACACGTCGATGTTGGCCATGCCGATGACGGTTTTGGAGCGCATGCGCTCCAGCCAAATGCAGGCCACGCAATTGGACAGGGCGGCGGATTCCCCAGTCATGAACGTGCCGGGGGAGTAGACGCCGCTCAGCGCGCGCTCGTCCTTGATTTGCGCGTCCTGTGAATGCACCACCGCCGTGTATCCTGCCTCCTGCAGTTTGTTCAAATACTTTTCCAGACTGTAATCCCTGAACCCGGCCATGACGATGCCGGGCGTCTTGTTGGCGCAGGCCAATTCGCATGTGCGGCAGAATTCATCAATGGTGGCGCGGGTGGGGCCACTCACTTCGCCATAGCACTCGTAAAATGCGCCGACCTGCATGAGCAGAAACGTTTTTGGGCCGTATTTGGCAACCGCTTCGGTGGAAAGGCGGAAGTATTCCTTAATGAGAGACATGCGTTATGAATTTATAACTAACTAACTATCAATGAATTTCTCTCTTTATATGTGTTTCAATTTGCATTTTGTCGCATCATCTATGCCGCTTCATCCTCCGACTTCATGAAGTTGTGCAGCATGACGTGTTTGTTGGTGTTGCTGATTTCGCCCGTTAGTTTTGCAGACTCGTAGATGTTGCGCAGCACATCCGGGGGTGCATCCGACCCCACTTTTATTAGCCCGTGTGCGTGCAAATATTTGCGTATCTCGACAATGGACTCGCGTCGCAAAACGCCGTGCTCTTCCTGCACGCGGCGGCGCGTGTCGCTGTTCTTTATCAGCACTCCCACCACATTGCTGCCCGGTGTTTTACCGAGTTTGTATTTTTTGGTTATCGTTTGTTTTATTTTGTTTTTAATTTGGGTGGGGGCTTGGTCTTCATTCGGAACATTTGCATTGCCGTCGTGGTTGTCGGGATTGGCATTGTCATCATGGTTGTCAGGGTTGTCATTGTTGTTGGCAATGGCATTGGCATTGGCATTGGCGGCAATTTGTGCCTGATGATTTTCTTGAATCTCTCGCAATTTGCGCTGTCTTTCCAGTATTATGGGGTCTTCCGGATTGGTTGCAGTGATTGGATTGATTGGATTGATTGATTGGATTGGATTGGTTGTATTGGTTGCATTGGTTGCATTCGGTGAAAACATGGACCGTTTCAATGTGTGGTTGTGGGTGGTTGGATTCTCTTCACGAATTCCTCGATGATACGTGCGATACGTCGGTTTGTTGCCACCACGCAAACAACCGTATGGAACATCTTTCAACACAATGGGAGTATAAACGGGGTCTGGTTCTTGCATGAAGACCTGCGGTTGCATGATAGGAGGTTGCATGAATACCTGAGGTTGCACAAATGCTTGAGTTTGTATTGGATTTATTTGTAATTCGGGCGGCAATTCGAGAGATATTTCTTGATTAAGTGGTTGTTGATGTTGTTGTAGTGGTGGTTGTTGATAGTGTTGTTGTTGTAGTGGTGGTTGTTGATAGTGTTGTTGTGGTTGTGGTTGTTGTTGATAATGTTGTTGTTGTTGATGGTGTTGTGGTGGTGGTTGTTGATGGTGTTGTAGTGGTGGTTGTTGATGGTGTTGTTTTGATTTATTATGTTTTCGTCCCTCTTTCTTTTTGTTTATGAGTTGTTCCAAATAATTGGTTGACATTTTAAACTGATTGGCAAGGTCTTGATTGGTTTGTTTGTTGTTGTTGTGGTTGTTGTTGTTGTTGTGGTTGTTGTTGTTGTTGTTGTTGATGTTGCTTCCGCTGCTAGGCGTTTCCTCATTTCGTCGCTGATATTCCTTTAATTTGTCCAATAGATTGCGTTTCACGGTGGTGGGTCGAAGGAGGGCAGGTGGAGGTTTTATTTTGCGCTGACGTTTCATTGTGTGATTGTTGGATGCGCTTAACCCACCGGAGTCAATGACAATCTGTTTTTTTGCAGAACTCATTTCCTATCGCAAACAAACTCTATCAAATATATTTCAGAACATAAAATATTATGAAATATATACCACATTAGGGGAGAGTGCATTACAAATACATGGACACTTGCACATTCGCATTGGAATCCGTTTTGCGTTGCTTGACTTCTTCGTTGGACACAAACATGGTCATGCCTTTTTCTAAATCTGCGCGAGTGAGCCGTGTCTTTTCAGAATCCGGGGCGCAAAACACGCGACGGCCGTGCGCAATTTTTGCGCGGGACAGCAGCGTTTCCATGTCGCGCCCGTAGCACTTGAAATAGCACATGTTGGATTCAAACCAATCCGCCCGAACGGGCTCGTGCAGCTGCCACCCGCAGTCCTGCACTTTTTTCTCGTATATTTTCGAAAGTTGCGCCGGCGTGTAGTTGTCAATTTTGAACCGCCACGTGAACCGCGAATTCAGCCCGGGATTGGCGCTGAAAAAACACTCGTTCAGGTCTTTTTCATACCCCGCAACAATGACCATGAGGTCGGACTTGTGGTCGCTCAGCGCTTCGCAGAGCGTGTCAATGCACTCCTTGGAAAAGGAGTCGCGCTTCTCCGTGTTTCCGAGCGCATACGCTTCATCGATGAACAGCACGCCGCCCAAACACTCTTTAATGACATCGGCCGTTTTAATGGCGGTTTGTCCTAAATATCCGGCAACCAAATCGGAGCGCGTGACCTTTTTGAATTTGCTTTTGCGCAGCACGCCCATCCGGGAGAAGATGCTGCCAATGAGCTGGGCAACCTCGGTTTTGCCGGTTCCTGGTGGCCCGTAAATGACGGTGTGCATGTAGTCGTTGAAGGCCCCTCCTTTTTCCTTTTTATCGGGCTTGTCGCCTTTGCATGGGTCATTCATGTTTAAATGCAGGTCCTGAATGAAATATATGATTTGGTCCACTATGCTTTCTTTCAAGGATTCCATTCCAATCATGGCATCCAACTTGCGCAGCGGGTCCGAGATGCGGTGCAGCGCCCGCATGTTGATGTTGTATTCCACGTTTTCAACCACCGGGTGCTGCTGAACGAGCCGCAGCAGGTCGGCAATGCAGTTGATTTCGCAGCAAATGGCGACGTGTTCAACGACCAGCTGTTTGACGGGGGGCGATTGGACCACGGGGCCAACAATGTGCGGCTGGTCGAACAACGCGGAAAATGCCAAGTTGTTCAGGTGGACACAATCGGCCAGGGTGCTCTTCATCTATCCAATCCAATTCAATATAAGGTAGTATAATTCACACGTATTTTTTATATTGTTTATTCTTAATATTTGATGCATTCCACACTGCGTGCTATATAAAACATGCCCAAATCTATTTAAAAATAAAAATTGATTTGTAAATTAGCCAGTCAAAGGACTCTCATATTCCAGAAGCGATTTACAACACACCCAAATATACAAACACCCAAACACACACACCCAACACCAACCAACAACCAACAACAATGTTCTCGTCATCGCCCTCATCATTTGACTCTCTTCGCGACGAAATAACTGCCGCCATTGGCCAATATGTGGAGGAGCCGTGGGATATGGTGGGCTCCTATTTTGAAAACGGGCATTTGGAGCGCTTGGTGAGGCACCAGCTGGAATCCTACAATGATTTTGTGGGCAATCAAATTGAACGCACGATTGAGATGTTCAATCCGGTGCACATTTGCTCTGAGCAGGACTACGACCGCACACTCAAAAAACACCGTTTGGAAATCGTGGTGGAATTCAAGAACTTCAATCTCTATCGTCCGCAAATCCACGAGAACAACGGCGCGACAAAACTCATGTTTCCACAGGAGGCTCGACTTCGGAATTTCACGTACGCGTCGTCCATGACGGTGGATGTGAAAATCCAAGTCATCGTTCGCACTGGCAATGAGCTGGAAAATGTGCAACACCACCACAAAATGCTGCCCAAAATCCCGATTGGCAAGTTGCCCATCATGCTCAAATCGAACATTTGCGTGTTGAAGCAGTGCCTGCACATGAGCCACCAAGTGACTGGAGAGTGCAAGCACGATGCGGGTGGCTACTTCATCATGCACGGCAGCGAGAAGACGGTGCTGGGACAGGAGCGCGCGGCCGAGAATCGCGTGTACTGTTTCAATGTGTCGAAGGGGAACACCAAGTGGAACTGGGTTGCGGAAATCAAGTCCGTCCCCGATTTCAAGTGCATCTCCCCGAAGCAAATCAACATGATGATTGCGAACAAAAACAACGGGTTCGGATTCCCGATTTACGTGCAAATTCCGCGCATCAAGCAGCCGGTTGCGCTGTTTGTCGTGTTTCGAGCACTGGGAATAATAAGCGACCGAGACATATGCGAAATCATTTTGTTGGATTTGACGTCCGACCCGGTTGCGTTGGAGGCGCTGCAGGGGTCCATTGTGGATGCCAATTCGGTTCTCACGCAGGAAGATGCGCTGAAGATTGTGACGAGTCATGTCATGTACACCCCCATCAACATGGACAAAGAATCGGGTGCCAAAAAGAAGCGCGATTTTGCGGTGGAAATTCTGAAGAACGACCTGTTCCCACACTGCAGCACGGAAAAACAGCGACTGTATTTCCTGGGATACATGGCGAATCGATTGATTGGCGCCAGCGCCGACATGTGTCGTCAGGATGACCGTGATTCATACGTGAATAAGCGCGTGGACACGACCGGTGCGTTGCTGAACAACCTGTTCCGCAACTATTTCAACAAGCTGGTGAAGGACATGAGCAAGCAAGTGATTCGCGAGATCAACACGGGGTCGTGGCGGTCGACGGACGATTATTTGGGCATTTTGAACAGCACCAACGTGTACAAAATCATCAAGTCGTCGACGATTGAAAACGGGCTCAAGCGCGCGCTGTCCACCGGTGATTTCGGCATAAAGAACGTGAGCACTGCGAAGGTGGGAGTGGCGCAAGTGTTGAATCGGTTGACGTACATCTCCAGTTTGAGCCATTTGCGGCGCATCAACACGCCGATTGACAAGAGCGGCAAGCTCATTCCGCCGCGCAAGCTGCACAACACCACGTGGGGATTTCTGTGCCCGGCGGAGACGCCCGAAGGTGGCAGCGTGGGTGTAGTGAAAAACATCAGCTACATGACGCACATGACCACCATCAGCAATTCGGACAACATCCGCGAACAAATCCGGGCGCACATCATTCCGTTGGATGTCGCCACGCACCAGGACATGATTTCCAATGTCAAGGTGTTTGTGAACGGTGCCTGGGTCGGAGTGTCCACGGATGCGGAGAGGTTGTACACTGCCTTCAAGGACAAAAAGACGCGCGGAATCATCAACATTTACACGTCAGTGGTGTTCAATTACAAGAACAAGGAAATTCGCATTTGCACGGATGCGGGGCGCATCACGCGTCCGGTGCTGCGCGTGAACGGTCAAACCGGAGGCCTCTACATAACGAAGGACATCATTCAGCGGCTGCGAAACAAGGAGCTGGGCTGGGACGACTTGCTGACGGATTTGAGGATTCCGAATGCGGTCATAGAATACATTGACCCCGAGGAGCAGAATTTCAGCATGATTGCCATGAAGCCGTCCGACCTGTACTCCCCGCGCGACGACGCGTTCAAATACAAATACACGCACTGCGAGATTCATCCCAGCACCATCTTCGGGGTGATTGCGTCCTGCATTCCGTTTCCTGAGCACAACCAGTCGCCGAGGAACACGTATCAGTCGGCGATGGCCAAGCAGGCGATGGGCATGTATGTCACCAATTTTGACAAACGCATGGACAAGACGGCGTACGTCATGACATATCCCGCACGCCCGCTGGTGGACACGCGCGTCATGGGCATGATCAAGCTGGACAAGATTCCGTCGGGTGGGCCCGTCATAGTGGCCATCATGACGCACACGGGCTACAATCAGGAGGACAGCGTGCTGATGAACCAGGGCTCCATTGACCGCGGCTTGTTTCAGACGGTCATCTACCACACCGAGAAGGACGAGGACAAGAAGATTAACGGGGATGAAGAGGTGCGCTGCAAACCGGACCCCGCGAAAACCAAGGGCATGAAATTCGGGAATTATGAAAAAGTGAACGCCAAGGGCGTCATGCCGGAAAACACGCTGGTGGAAAATCGCGACATCATCATTGCCAAAGTGGTGCCGATTAACCGGAACGACCCCACCAAGGTGCTGAAATACGAGGACCAGAGCCGCGCGTACCGCACGCAGGAGGAGTCCTACATTGACCGCAACTTCTTGGAGCGGAACGGGGAGGGGTACTGCATTTGCAAGGTCAAGGTGCGCACCCTGCGAAAGCCGGTCATTGGCGACAAGTTCAGCTCGCGCCACGGGCAGAAGGGCACGCTGGGCAACATCATTCCGGAGCGCGACATGCCGTTCACGGCGGAGGGGCTGCGTCCCGACATCATCATCAATCCGCACGCGATTCCGTCGCGCATGACGATTGGGCAGCTGAAAGAGACGTTGCTGGGCATGGTTTTAGTGGAGCTGGGCTTATTCGGAGACGGCACCTCGTTTGGCGAGCTGGACATTGAAACCATTCGGCGAGAGCTGTTCAAGCTGGGGTACGAGTGCAACGGCAACCAGCTGATGTACAACGGACTGACGGGGGAGCAGATTGAGACGAGCGTGTTCATCGGGCCCGCATTCTACCAGCGGTTGAAGCACATGGTGAACGACAAGCAGCACAGCCGGTCCATTGGGCCGATGGTGAATCTGACGCGGCAGCCGGCGGAGGGGCGCAGCCGAGATGGCGGGCATCGATTCGGTGAAATGGAGCGAGACAGCATGGTGGCGCACGGGGCGTGCCGATTCACGCGCGGGCGCATGTATGATTCGTCAGACAAGTATCAGGTGCACGTGTGCAAATGCTGCGGCATGATTGCTGCGGTGAATGACAAGATGGGTATCCACTGCTGCCACATGTGCGAGAACCGCACGGAGTTTGCGTATGTCGAAATACCATACGCGTGCAAGCTGCTGTTTCAGGAACTGCAGACCATGAACATTGCGCCGCGCATCATGACGGAATAATGATTTAGTGATTTGATTTAGTGAAGCACGTGCTGTACAATAAAAATAAATGCAAATACAAAATCCATTTATTTTTAATTTTATTATAACAAATATATTATATCCTAATTATAAACCAAAACAAACACACCATCGAACTGACAATGACGGAATCCATCGGTTATTCTCGCGGTGCCACCAGTGCTGTGTCCCGGAACCCGAACTCGTTTGTGTCTCCAAACAGCAAGCCCAGCAATTTGGGAGGCGGATACAACGGATATGCCCCCGCGCTTTTAGGTGGCGGTGGAGGAACGCACGGCGGAAGCGGCATGGCAGGCGACAGCTACCGCAGCATGGACCGATTTGTATTAAGGCAGGCGTGGAATGGCCAATACGCAACTGGTTTGGTGAACGGCCGCAAACCCGTGTGCACGCCGTTTCGCCGCGTGAACAATTCCGGCGATTATTTAGGAAGACAAAATTACGTGTCGGGCGGTTCGGACCAGGTGCAGGGCGTGGTGCGCAGCTCCGCCGTGGGTGCCTGGAAGTTGTTTGCCGGGCACGTGCAGGCCACCAATGACGGCACGGGCATCCCTTCTTCCACGTGCAACGTGAAATACGTGTATGACAGCTCGGACTACGTCACATTTAAGAGGAACCAGGCCATCAACCGCACCTACAACGACTTGTCGTTTGGCGGCGACCAAAGCAATGCCTCTCAAAGCGCATGGCGTCGCGTGCACCAATTTTAAAATAAAATATATGCATGTGTTATAACCCCCTTTGACCCCCCCCCCATTCCGCTCTTAACCAATGATTTCTCCCGTTCATCAAGCGCACCCAGCGCGCCGCCCTTCCACTTTAATCAACACCAATCCAAATGCCAATTTGAATCATTTGTTGAGCTTTTCTTCTGCATCCGGCCCCCAACAAAAGGGAGGGTTTTTTCAAAAGAAGGTTATTCCCGTCATCCATCGTGTCGGCGCTGTCGCCGGAAAGGTGAGCGACGTCGCTGGAAAAGTGGCGGTCGTTGCCAGCATTCTTTGAGAGATATGACCCCATCCCATTTAGGCTAAAAAATAAAACATTTCATTATATTAATTGCATCCTCTCAACAATTAATATAACACATTATCACATACATACCCCATACAACCCAATGGTGAAATTAGTGTATTATCCAACCCTACGAGCCCAGTTCAACGGGCCGGCCGACCAGGGCATACTGATTAAGCAGGCCGACAACAACGCAGTGCTTAAAAGCCCGTCGGCCATGCCCGCCAAGTTCTACCCGAGCGACGGCGGCAATGATTTTGCAATGGGCCGCTCCGTGTATATGCGCACATTGGGCGGGGCGAATTATGCCAGTCCGCTGAACAGCGCATACTGCCAGGGCGGTTTTAAAAAATGGGCGACCCAGAATCACGACACCGAGCTCTACATTGAGAGGAAACGAAATAATGCAATCGGCCAGTCCTCCATCAACGCCAACAACGTGCCGCTGTCATTTAGGAGCAACGATTCCACCATTCGGAACACGCGACTGCAGCAGTGTCGCGCGGGTGGCTGCACTGCGCCGCCCAAAAAGGGCGCGATACTCAACCCGTTTCAATCCGGCGGCGGGTCTGTTTTAACAACCAGTGGCGGAAACCGGCAAATCGTGGTGGGGTCCACCATTGTTGCTTCTTATCAAAACCACTGATTCGGGGGTCCTGTTTTTTTTGTTTATTTAATTAAAAATTGAATTAAATATATGTGCATCATTTAACAATTAGACCAGTACAAACAATCCATCCAACAATCCATCAAATCAAATGACCACCGCCGCCGCCGCTTCTGCTGCCATCTTATCAGGAAATGCCAGTGGCACAATCACCGCCATTTACAAGGCGCGCACCAACCTGCTGAGCCTGTTGAAAGCCCAGGGCTACGACGTGGGGCAATACGACAACTTCGGAATGAACGAAGTGCACGCAATGAACACGAACAAGCAGCTGGACATGCTTGTGGTGAAAGAGTCGGGACAAAAGGCGTATGTCAAATACCATTTGGGGAAGCCATTGCGTCGTGACAACATCATGGAATGCGTTGGGGATTTGTATCATTTAGTTGAGGATTTGTATCATTTAGAGAAAACGCTGTCCAAATCGGACTCGCTCATCATTGTCATGAAGGCCGAGATGAACGACACCAATATTGCGGTGCTGAATCAAATCTGGGAGCAGGACGGCATCCACATTGTTATATTCAGCCTGGACCGGCTGCAGTTCAACATCCTGGAGCATGCGTATGTCCCCAAACACACCATCATGACGGAACAAGAGACCCAGGCCATGATGGCTCAGTACAACATTGCGCACCTCGACATGTTGCCGAACATTTCGCGGTATGACCCGGTTGCCATGGCAATTGGCATGCGTCCGGGGCAAGTGTGTCGCATTGACCGATACAGCAAAACGGCGGTCAGCACTCCGTATTATCGCGTATGCACGACCAAATAAGGGTCGCCGTGCAATAAATGTAATGCAATAAATGTAATGCAATAAATGCACCAATGCAAACAAACCACAAATATAAAAATATGAGCATATAATATATTTTTATTTCCATTTAGAGAAATGGCCGACAATGACATGTCGACAGCGACAGCGACGTTGGACGATTTGAAAACTCAATTTTATGCAATCATGGAACAGTATCCAACGGTGTATGCAAATTTTAAGGTTAGTCCGGACCTTCCGAGCGCGAGAGATGCGCACGATAAAACGGAAGCCAAGTTGACTGCTCTGTATCGTCGCATGTTTTCGTTTCAGGCCGACGTTGAAACCGCGGCGGAACAGCACGAAGATGCAGTCAATAAGTTGACTTCCGAAAATGCGAAATTAAATGCAATCGTTGCTCGTCGAGGGGCCGCAATCAACGGCAAAAATGCGTTCATGACGGCGACTTTCAAGGAATCATTCATAAATGGCGGTTTAGGGGATGACGGACCCACTCCGTCCCCGAATCAAATTTCCCTTGTGGCCGAGGCCAAATCCATTGAAAAAACGACATACATATACGCCATCAGTCGCATCGTGTATTTGTCGTTGGGAATCATCATGATAACGTATTTCATACTGCAAACCGTTGGTGCGCCGGATTCCACCATTTTGTCTGATGCGAAAAAAATGACATCCACCACCATGGATGGAATGATGAATCCGGGGGGGTATGCCGCACCCATGAATGCGAATGCAGAGGCGCCATTTTAATATTCGAATTCCCCCGTTGCCTGTGGAACTCCATTTATCCAGAGCCCGTCAAACAGGATGAACTCTTTGCCATTCCCGCACTTTTGTTTGTGAATGCCGTGCCCGTTCAGCTTGTCGTTTACCCAATTTCCAATGTATTCATGCCATTTTTCGAGGTGGGCGTTGTCCGAATGAACCCGATGGTGCAGCGCGCTATAGACGAACGCGGGTGTGCTCAACACGCCGTGTCCGTTTTTTTTCCCGTCCCGAATTTCTCCGATGTAGCAACTTCTGTCGTCGTGTGTCAATATGCCTTTGGTCATTTGCAGTGCTCAGCCTTGGGTTTAACAATGGTTGACAATTGGCAATTCAATTTTTTGCTTTATAAAAATAATAATGATAATGATGATGATAATAATAATGATACTAATAAAATAATAATAATGGTAAAATATAATAACCAATTGAAGCAATTAACTCATGAACATGGTTCATACATTTGCATCCAATGTGGATGAGACGTTGTCGGCACAGGATGAATACACAGCCACCACGCGCATGTCCCACATGTATGCATTCATACTGATATGTGTCATTGCACTGGTTGTGTTGGTGATCACGCTTCGAAATTTGGCATCGGACACGGTGACCACGGGGGGATACATCATTTGCTGCATCATTCTCATTCTATTTGTCATTTCAGTGGGCATGTACCTGTTCAATTTGTTTGGTGGTGGTGCAATTCCGTTTTCGGCTGAACCAGCAGTTAAGGGCGGCGACGACTCTGGTCCCGTCATTCGCATTCATTATGTTTGATGGGTGTGAAAATATAATATAATGATTATATTAGCAATTGCAACACGACAATCAATTACACACGCAAATACAATCATTTTCTCTCAATGCAACAACCACACAAACAGAAACAGAATGAGGATTTAGTGAGCATTCAAAAAAAAACTGCCACACTGGACCAGCTCATTGTCAATTACAACCAGCTGTACAAAACCTATTTGCAGCTGGTGGAAGCGGAAGTGGGAAAACAGCAGCAGCGGAAATATCCGTACACGATAAAAAACCCGAACGAATTTGGAAACAGTTTGACCCCTGTGGTTCCGTTTCCATCCAACGGGACGGAAGACGCGTGTTTCAAGTCCTGCATTGACAGTGGCGATTGCGTGTATGCCCTGTATTCCAATTCGGGATGCGGCATTGATTGCAACCCGAATAAGTGCCTGCTGTACGGCGAAAAGGCCGGTGGAATTATTCCAGTGACGGGGAACGTGGTTTCCAGCACCCCTCCTTGTCCCGTGTCCGGAGATTCGACCGGGACGGATGCGTGGTGCAAGGCGTTCAACAACCCGGTTTCGAACGCAATCATCCCGGCGCTCGTTTTGAGGACGGGCGGAACCGATTGGCGCAGTCTGGCAGTTCAGATGCCGAAGAGCACCGCAAATGCGGCCGATGCGCCCATGACGGTGGACATGACCACGAACCTGCAGACCTGGGGTCCAGACACCCAGTTCTCGGACGTCAATTATGCGCCTTCCAATGAAATCAGCCTGCAGTTCCGTTTCTTTGCAGAGTATTGGTTGAACGCGTATGGCGTGCAAAATGGAAGCGCCCCGGTCATCACGACGAATGGCGTCATTGGCACGTACACATTTTCAAAACTGACACCCATCGGCGACACTTCTTCGGCTTCGTCTTCGTCTTATGCGGGAACTTTTGTGGACATATATGGAAACCCTCCCAAGTCCATGATTTGGAACAGCGCCGAACCGCCATCTGGGGGCGCTGCAGCGGGACAGCAGACGGCAGCAGCGCTGGCATCCAACTCCGAATCGGCCAAATTCAATTACAGCTACTCCGCATTTGAAAAACCGGTCTGGAAAACCACGCAGAACATGAATGCCATGAAGGGGCAGCTGCCGCCTCAACTCGCACAGCAGTCGGTTCCCAGTTGGCAATTTTTGGGGGTGCAAGACTCCGCCCAAGCGTGCCAGGCTGCGGCGAACAGCGACCCGGACCATGTTTACGGTATGGCGACGTATTACAATGCGTCATACAACAGTCCTGGCAACGGGAACGACGCGTTTGCCCGGTCATGCTACGGGCATGTTGCCGGAGCCCCCGCCGCAACGGTTTCTTCGGTGCAGGAGGACAACGTGCAAACCATGACGCCGCCATACGGATACACAAAGCTTGGCGGGAAAAACGGCATCGCAATTTTGAAAAAAATGTATCAATTGAACAAACAAATCATGGCGCTAACCGATGCATTGAAAATAACATC
>Ga0114975_10001995_pt1 | contig 14134 bp, 14 predicted proteins | sample S_130626_EF_Meta_FD_87031 | JGI IMG/M metagenome (GOLD analysis project Ga0114975, IMG submission 87031) | Freshwater microbial communities from Lake Simoncouche, Canada to study carbon cycling - S_130626_EF_MetaG | ecosystem: Environmental > Aquatic > Freshwater > Lake | place: Lake...
ACCATTGCGGTGATTGAGGGTATGGCTGTAGGTGGTGGTTTGGCGATCGCTACCTGCTGTGATTTTCGCATCGCAACCCCAGATGCACGCTTTGGAGTTCCGATTGCCAAAACGCTCGGAAATTGTTTATCGGCTAGTAATTTAGCGTGGTTAGTGAGTCATTTAGGTGTTCCGATTGTCAAGCGCATGCTACTGTTGGCAGAAATGATTTCTGCGCCAGAGCTATTGAAGCAAGGATATTTATTCAATATATGTGAAGCGAAAGATCTCGATCAAGAAGTTCATGCATTGGCTGAGCGTCTTAGATCTTTAGCCCCAATCACCCAAAAATCCTCAAAGCTCATGCTGGCAAGACAAATTGCCAATCAAGCAAGCGATTGTCAGGATTTAATTCGTGAAACCTATGCGAGTGCTGACTTTAAGCATGGTGTTGCATCTTTTTTGAGTGGAGCCGCTCCAATATGGACCGGAAAATAAGTTAATCTAAAAATAGTTCTTGAAGATTATTGAGATATCGTAAGCCCTGAGGGGTTCCTTTCAGAACGGTGGGATCAGGATCAAGTAGACCTTTTTTGCTCGCCTCATCTAATCCTTTGCTAATAGAGCTTAGCGGAAGTCCAGTTCGTTCAGAGAAGGTATTGGTAGCTACACCATCTGTTAGCCTCAAGGTGTTGAGCATAAATTCAAAAGGAAGGTCTGCTGCAGAAATTTCTTTTGACTCAATCAAGGCGTTGCCGTTTTGTTCGATGGCCTGCATGTAGGTTTCTGGATGGCGTTCACGAACCTGACGAGTAACTTTGTCAGGAAAAGAAATTTTTCCATGAGCACCAGCGCCAATACCAATGTAATCACCAAAGCGCCAGTAATTCAAATTATGTTTGCATTGCATACCTGGCTTGGCATAAGCCGATACTTCATATTGCTGAAAGCCTGCTTTAGTCAGTAGATCTAAGCTTTGCTCAAAAATGGCATCCACGACATCTTCGCTAGGCAGCTTTGGTGGAAAGTTAGCAAAGTATGTATTAGGCTCAAGAGTGAGGTTGTACAAAGATAGGTGGGGTGTATTAAATGACAATGCTGTTTCAATATCCCTCTTGGCATCATCCAATGTCTGCATGGGTAGGCCATACATTAAGTCTAAATTAACTGATTTGAAATGTTGTAAAGCAATTTCAATAGCACGCTTTGCTTCTGCACCATTATGAATACGTCCCAAGGCTTTAAGCTGTGCATCTTGAAAACTTTGAATTCCCAAAGAAACACGAGTAATGCCAGCTTTAGCAAAACCAGCAAACTTTTCAGTTTCTACTGAACCAGGATTGGCTTCCATCGTGATTTCAGCATCGGGTTCTAAATGAACACGCGCGCGTATGGCAGATAGCAAGGTATCCATTCCCTGGGCAGATAGCAAACTAGGCGTACCACCACCAATAAAAATGCTATGAACCTGTCTTCCCCAAATGCGAGGTAGCTCAGTCTCTAAGTCAGCAATGAGCGCCTTGATATAGCGAGTTTCATCAAAGCCATTAGAGGCCTGGAGATTCGATCCAGGTAGGACCTCTTTTATTTGATGTGAATTAAAGTCGCAGTAAGGACATTTCTTTTCACACCAAGGAAAATGAATATACAGCGACAGAGGCGGGAGCGCTTTTAATACAATTTTGTTGGTATTGCTGCTAATCGCCATCACTTGGCTCGATCTTGTAATTGAGAAATTAATTCTCGTAATGCTTTGCCGCGATGGCTCAGAAGATTCTTTTTCTCAGGAGTCAGTTGGGCTGCAGTCATTTGAAGATCGGGCAAGAAAAAATGAGGGTCATAACCAAATCCATGAGAACCGATTGCTTCATCCAAAAACAAGCCATGCCAACGTGACTGCACAATCAATGGTTCAGGATCATTTGCGTATTGCACCATTACTAGAGCGCAAACATAATGTGCTGCACGATCTTCAATGCCACGCAGAGCGGCAATTAATTTTTGATTGTTGGCGGCATCATTAGCAGGTTCACCTGCATAGCGCGCTGAGAAAACACCTGGCTGACCGCCTAAGGCTTTGACGCAGATGCCTGAATCATCAGCAAGTGCCGGCATACCACTAGCAGCGCTTGCATGACGTGCTTTGGTTAAGGCATTTTCCACAAAAGTATGATGTGGTTCCTCGCTCGCAGGAATACCTAAATCTCCTTGAGGAATGACTTCAAAATGAAGCGGCGCTAATAGCTCTTGAAATTCTCGCAGTTTGCCGACGTTATTAGAGGCTAAGACCAGTTTTTGCATGTTTTACTGATTATTTTAAGGACTGGATTTGCATTTGGGTTAACTCGCCAATCCCTTGTTCGGCTAGATCTAAAAGAGCATCCAGTTCAGCTCTAGAGAAGGTCGCTCCCTCAGCAGTACCTTGTACTTCAATCATGCCGCCTTTACCTGTCATGACCACATTCATATCAGTATCGCAAGAGGAGTCTTCGGGGTAATCCAAGTCCAGCACAGGAATTCCTTGGTAAATGCCAACCGAGATAGCCGCAACACTATCGATGATGGGATCTTTGGTGAGAACACCGCTATTGAGTAATTGGTTTACTGCATCCCGTGCAGCAACGTAGGCACCAGTAATGGAGGCAGTGCGTGTGCCGCCATCAGCCTGCAAAACATCGCAATCTAAGTGAATCGTGCGCTCACCTAAAGTCTTAAGATCAAAGACGCTACGCATGGCACGTCCAATGAGGCGTTGAATTTCTTGGGTGCGCCCAGATTGTTTGCCGCGCGCCGCTTCACGATCACTTCGAGTATGGGTAGAGCGAGGCAGCATGCCGTACTCTGCTGTAACCCATCCTTCACCAGACCCTTTTTTATGGGGCGGCACCTTTTCCAAGATGCTGGCTGTACACAACACCTTAGTGTCACCAAAGGCAATCAGTACAGAGCCCTCAGCATGCTTGGTAAACGCTCTGGAAATGCTGACAGGGCGTAATTGCTTGGGATGACGTCCGCTAGGGCGGCTCATATTGGCAAGGTTTGTGGGATTCATGGAATTTGGTCCTATGGGTTAGCTATCAATCTACAATGTTCCTATGATATCGAGCATGACTGGTTATGGCAGCGCTTCCCGCCAAGTCTCCCTAGGAGGGGGTGTGGTTGCTGATCTGCAAGTGGAGTGTCGGGCTGTTAATAGCCGCTTCCTTGATTTAGGCTTCCGTCTTCCGGATGAGTGCCGTGGGGCTGAACCCGCCCTTCGAGAAATGGCAACTCAAGAGTTATCTCGCGGGAAAGTCGAGTTTAGAGCTGCTTGGCGTATTAACTCGGGAGCTGCTTCTAATAGCAAAGCCAACTCACATGTTTTGGGGGCACTCAATAAAGAGCGCCTTGATGCTTTGTATACCCTTCAAGAAAGAGCGCAAGAAGCTTTTCCGAAAGCAACTGAACTGACAATCTCCGATATCTTGCGCTGGCCTGGAGTCGTTTCAGAACCGCGTGGTGAAGAAGATGGCTGGATTGCTGCCACAGTCGAGGCTGGACGTGCTGCATTGACTTCATTAATCGAGAGTCGCCGCTCTGAAGGAAAATCTTTAGTTGGCGTGCTCACCAAGATCACAGGCAAGATGCGCGATATTGTGGCTGTCATCGAACCCAAAGTACCTCTTTACGTGACCCAGTATCAAGAAAAATTAACAGAGCGCTTATCAGAAGCCTTGGTCGCTCAAGAGCAGTCTAAAGGTGGCCCAGAGCTGATGGAGCGGATTCGTCAAGAGGTAGTACTGTATGCCGTCAGAATCGATGTAGCAGAAGAGTTTGCCAGACTAAAAACCCATTTGGAGGCAGTCGATAAAGCCTTGGTAGGTAAAGGCCCTGTGGGTAAGCGCCTGGATTTTTTGATGCAAGAACTCAATCGCGAAGCCAATACACTAAGCTCTAAGTCGGTATCTGAAGAATGTACTCAAGCTGCATTAGAGCTTAAGCTTTTCATTGAACAAATGCGTGAACAAGTCCAAAACTTAGAGTAATCCTTACAATCACTTTATGACCAGTCCGATTTTGTCTACCTCCTATCAAGGCAGTATGTTGATGATTGTGGCCCCTTCAGGTGCTGGTAAATCATCGTTGGTTAATGCTTTGCTGCAAGATGACGCTGGTTTGAAATTATCCCTTTCAACTACTACTCGTGCACCTCGCTCAGGAGAGCTTGATGGGAAAGATTATCGCTTTGTCACAAAAGAAGATTTTGTACGTGAGCGTGATGCAGGACAATTTTTGGAATGGGCAGAAGTGCATGGTCATTTTTATGGCACCTCTCGCCCCTGGATTGAGTCACAGATGATAGCGGGTAGCGACGTCATGCTAGAGATAGACTGGCAGGGAGCTCAGCAGATACGTAAGATGATTCCATCCGTCCAGTGGATCTTCATTTTCCCGCCATCAATCGAGGCCCTAGAAGAGCGTTTACGTAAACGGGGTCAGGATGATGAAGCTACCATTGAACGCCGCTTGGCTGCTGCTCATATTGAGCTTGGGCATGCCCATGAGGCTGACTTTATTGTGGTCAATGACTCCTTTGAACAGGCCTTAGCTGACTTAAAGCACATTTTGGCTGCTAGTAGACTTCGATCAGGACCCAGCATGGCCCGAAACCCTGCGCTTTTGAAGCGCCTTGGGGTGTAATCAGTTATCCTATAGGTATTGAATCTAAATTAAGTGAGTTCAGCATGGCACGTATTACTGTAGAAGATTGCCTTAAAACCATCCCAAATCGTTTTGAACTAGTCTTGGCGGCAACTTATCGCGCTCGCCAATTGGTTCAAGGTCACTCGCCACGTGTTGAGTCCAGAGATAAAGCCACTGTAGTTGCTTTACGTGAAGTGGCTGCTGGTGTGACTGACCGTGACATGTTGACCAAAGTACCTTTGTAAAAAAGGAGTTCCGGTGTGGAGCTCCCTTTAGGTTCACCAAAATCATCGGAATATTCTGGAGGGGCCTCGCCCAATGAGGCCTCAGGTTTAGCAGGGCAAGCAGATCTTTTAGATACTGAACCACAAGCTAATAAAAAATCCATCTTAGCCACTTTGTTGGCTCACTCTAGTCGTCATTTATTTGGGCCCACCTCTGCCCCCAAGCTGCCACTAAAACATCAAGTTGTATCGATCGAAGGTTTATTAGCAAAACTAAGCTATCTCAAGCCTGATGAAATAGCACTCATCAAAAAAGCATTTCAGTTTTCAGATGCCGCACACCTAGGTCAGTATCGACATAGTGGCGAACCTTACATTACTCATCCTGTAGCAGTTGCTGAACTTTGCGCCACTTGGCGCTTAGATGCGCCTTCAATTATGGCGGCCTTATTACATGATGTGATTGAAGATACTGGCTCCTCCAAAGCAGATCTAGTAGAGAAGTTCGGCAATAAAGTGGCAGAGCTAGTTGAAGGTCTTACTAAGCTCGATAAATTAGAGTTTCAGAGCCATGCAGAAGCTCAAGCAGAGAGTTTTCGTAAGATGTTTATGGCCATGGCTAGGGATGTACGCGTCATCCTAGTGAAGCTCGCTGACCGTACACATAATATGCGTACCTTAGATGCGGTGCCGATGGAGAAGCGTCGCCGAGTAGCTGCGGAAACCATTGAGATTTATGCGCCGATTGCTCACCGCTTAGGTTTAAATATTATCTATCGTGATTTACAAGATCTTAGCTTTCGCTTTGCCATGCCGATGCGGTTTAGGGTGATTGAAGGGGCAGTTAAACGCGCACGCGGTAATCGTAAAGAAATGGTTGAAAAGATTTTGCAGGCCACACGGATGGCATTTGCAAAAGCTAATTTAGAGGTAGATCTTAGGGGTCGTGAAAAAACCCTCTTTAGTATCTATAACAAGATGCGGACTAAGCACTTAAGCTTTTCACAAGTCTTAGATGTCTATGCTTTTAGGGTAACCGTACATAGTATTGATGAGTGCTATCGCGCCTTAGGTTTGTTGCATTCCTTGTACAAGCCGATGCCCGGAAAATTTAAGGATTACATCGCCATTCCCAAGCTTAATGGCTATCAATCACTACACACGACTCTCTTAGGGCCATCTGGTGTACCTGTTGAGTTTCAAATTCGGACAACAGAAATGCATGCTGTTGCAGAAGCCGGAGTAGCGGCGCATTGGGCTTATAAGGACGGCTCGCCTGATATGAGCGAAGTTCAAAATCGCGCCCATCAGTGGCTGCAGTCATTGATTGATATTCAAGATAGTAGCGGTGATTCACAAGAGTTCTTAGAGCATGTGAAGATTGACCTTTTTCCAGACGCAGTTTATGTTTTTACTCCTAAGGGCCAAATTCGTGCTTTGCCGCGTGGCGCCACTGCACTTGATTTTGCATACTCTATTCATAGTGACTTAGGTAATACCTGTGTTGCTGTAAAGATCAACGGATTACAGTTGCCCTTGAGAAGTGAATTGAAGAATGGTGACATTATTGAAGTGGTCACATCTGCTAATTCACAACCCAATCCAGGTTGGCTGGCATTTGTGAGAACTGGCAAGGCGCGTGCTTCAATTCGACATTCCTTGAAAACAAAACATTATGCAGAGTCCTTGCAGTTGGGCGAGAGGCTCCTAGCGAGTGGACTGCGCCAGCAAGGAGTTGATGGCGCATTAATTACCCCAGATATTTGGGAAAAACTCATGCACTGGACTGGCGATAAGAATCGTGAAGAGGCTTGCGTCAATATCGCCTTAGGTCGAAGATCCCCCCAAGAGCTTGCGATTCGCTTAAAAATTCTGATTGATGATGAAGGTGGGTCTGAGCAGATGCGTCTTGGTGCTGTTGATTGGGTAGCGCCGTCCCAAGAGATCCATCACCACCAAAGACAGGCTATTTTGGTTGATGGACGTGAAGGTAATTCGATTAGCTTTCAAACCTGTTGCCATCCAATTCCTGGAGATAGCATCATTGGTTATCTCGGAAAAGGGGAGGGCCTACAAGTTCACACGAATGAATGCCCTATTGCATTACGCATGCTTTCAAAGGATAGCGACAAGTGGGTCGAGGTTGAGTGGGGTAAAGAGCTAAATCGTGAGTTTGAAGTTGATCTTGCAATTGATACTCGTCAGGGTAAAGGTGTACTCGCTCGTGTTGCTAGTAGTGTTACCGCTGCTGATTCCAATATTATGAATGTATCCATGGAGGACCGGTATAAAGAAGATTCGGTCACCATCCGATTTACGATTCAAGTGTATGACAGGCTTCATTTATCCAAAGTAATGCGCAGCCTGCGAACTAACCCAGATGTTATGAGGGTGATTCGGACCCGAGCAACTTAGGCGCAATGCTCAGAGGTATTGAACATTCAGAATTTCAATTTCAGCAGGGCCGGTGGGTGTTTGAATATTGACGCAATCACCCAGTCTTGCCTTAATTAAAGCCTTTGCAATTGGCGATACCCAGCTCACATGTCCTTTATCTAAATTGACTTCATCGACCCCAACAATGGTGATGATCGTTTCCTTGCCAGCCGACGAACCAGTTACCAAGGCGTAGGTTACGGTGGCACCGAAAAAAACTTGATCAGCGTCTGCATCACCAGACTGACGTGCTGAATTATCAACAACTACAGCAAATTCAAGACGTTGGTTTAAAAACCGAATTCGGCGATCAATCTCCCGCAGACGCTTTTTTCCATAGATATAGTCACCATTTTCGGAGCGGTCTCCATTAGAAGCGGCCCAATGCACCACCTTGACAATCTCAGGCCGATCAAGGTTTAAGAGCTGTAGAAGCTCTTTTTTAATGCGTTCGTGACCAGCAGGGGTAATGTAGTTCTTCTCTTCCATGGCATAATTATGGCTGTTGCGGCTGTAGCTCAGTTGGATAGAGTACTTGGCTACGAACCAAGGGGTCGTGGGTTCAATTCCTGCCAGCCGCACCATTTCATACCGGGGGCCTAGTTTTCACTAGGCCCCCTTCATTTTGAAGCATTTTTTAAGTGCTTCCCCAGATCCCTTTATAGTTTGGGTATGGTTATTTCAAAATCCACCTCCATAGCTCAGACCCCGCCAGTTGCGGTTTGGAGTCCGATTGATGCTACAAACGCAAAAATACTCCTAAATGGAAAAGTGGATGTCTACACGCTTGGAGGTGTCTGGACTCAGATCCAAGAAGCACAAAATGCATGGTTAGCTCAGGGTAATGCCAGTAGCAAGACGCTTACTTTTGACGCTTCCCAGGTAAGTTCATTAGATGGTGCAGGGATGGCCTTTCTAATCGATATTCAAGAGTCACAACAAAAAGTTGGCGGCACCTTTACTTTGGTAGGTCTGGATGCTCGCTATCAACCTTTGTTAAAAGAGTTTGATCCCATCACCAATTTATTTCCTACCCCTGCAGTCAAGCCACAGAGAAGTTTCATTGTCAGCACCGGTATGGCGACCCAGAATTTATTAGATGACACTAAAGGCTTAATTTCCTTTGCTGGACATTTATCTGCAGACTTGGTTTGGTCATTACTGCACCCACGTCAAGTGCGATGGGGTGATTTTGTCAACGCAGCAGTGCAAGCAGGTATTGCTGCGTTGCCAATAGTAGGTTTAGTTTCATTTCTAATTGGCGTTATTTTGTCTTTCCAGGCTGCTATTGGCATGCAGCAATTTGGGGCAACTTCTTTTGTAGGCCCAATCGCTGCCTTAGGTATTGTTCGTGAAATGGGTCCGTTGATTACTGCCATTTTGCTTGCTGGACGTTCTTCGGCCGCATTTGCTGCAGAAATTGGAACGATGACTGTTAACAGTGAGGTAGATGCGTTGGTCACGGGTGGATTAAGTCCGATCCGATTTTTAGTAGTGCCGCGTGTGCTTGCAGGAATCTTGGTCATGCCAATTTTGACTTTATATGCTGATATTGTCAGCATCTTGGCATCGATGTTAACGATGCTGGCATACGGTATTCCATTTATTAATTTTTATAACGGCATGATAGCGGCAGTCGGGATCGAAGATATTGCATCAGGCCTTATAAAAGCTACGCTCTTTGGCGTAGTTGTGTCTGCAGTAGGCTGCCTTAGAGGTATGCAGACGGGAACCGGCGCAGCAGCAGTAGGCATTTCTGCTACTAATGCTGTGGTGAGCAGTATTGTCATGATTGTGTTGGTAGATGGCATCTTTGCTGTGATCTCCTATAGGACAGGCTTCTAATGGCGATCGATCATCCAAGCTCCTACGCAATTGACGTACAAAATCTCACTGTTGGATATGGATCTAATGTGCTGATGAAGGATCTCAACTTCACTGTTAATAACGGTGAAATTTTTGTGATCTTAGGTGGATCAGGTTGCGGTAAATCCAGTCTTCTCAAAAATCTATTTGGACTCTATGAGCCACTTTCTGGCGATGTGTTTATCGAGGGTCAAAATATTACCGAAGCTCATGGTGCTGAGCGTCAAAAGATTATGACTAGCTTTGGCGTGATGTATCAGCAAGGTGCTTTATTTGGCTCAATGAATTTATTAGATAACGTCACACTCTTTATGCAGGAATATACCCAGCTTAGCCAAAGTGAAATGGATCTTTTGGCGCGTTGTAAGTTAGATTTAGTGGGCTTGCTTCCTTATGAGTCCTATATGCCTAGTGAAATTAGTGGCGGTATGCAAAAGAGGGCTGCCATTGCGCGCGCGATGGCGCTTGATCCCAAAATCTTATTTTTAGATGAACCTTCGGCTGGCCTTGATCCTATTACTTCGGCTGATCTGGATAGTACGATCATCGATCTATCTAAAAATTTAGGCATTACTTTTGTGATTGTTTCGCATGAATTGGCGAGCATTTATGCTATAGCTGATAAGGTCATTATGTTAGATAAGGATGCTAAAGGCATTATTGCTGAGGGCGATCCTAAAGTTTTAAGAGATACCAGTAGCGATCCACGGGTCCATCAATTCTTTAATCGCATTATGAGCAAGGATGTAGCATGAGCAATAACACTAATCCAAATTATTTTCGTCTCGGCGTCTTTGTGCTTGCTGCAATCGGAATACTCATTGCGGTCATATTAACCTTTGGCTCAGGCAAGTTCTTTAAACAAGCTTTTTATTTAGAAACCTATATTAAGCAATCAGTTACAGGACTAGATCCTGGCGCTGCTGTTCGTTTTCGGGGAGTAAAGATTGGGCAAGTGACCTATATCGGTTTGACTGGAGATACCTACGAAAAAGACTTGCCCTTTGATAATAGAAAGCAGTACGTAGTAGTCCGCATGAAAATTTTTGGAGAAGAGCTAACAAGAGAGCAACTCAACCATTTTGTGAAGGACAATCTGCGCGCTCGGGTTAAATCCATGGGCATTACGGGTGTGAATTATATTGAATTTGACTTTGTACAAAACGCTTCAGAATACCCACCTCTCCCCTTTACATGGGATCCTATGTATCCGGTAATGCCAGCCATGCCAAATCAGACTGATGAAATCATTTCTGGTATACAAAAGTTTATCGCTTCTGCAAATGAAATGAATATCGAACGAACTCAGAAAAAAATAGACGATGTCTTAATGAATTTAAATATGATGATGGTTGGCGATGGCAAAGGTAATGAAGGATTTGTTCGATCGGTTAAAGACCTCAATCTTTTGCTATCTCGTATAGCTAAGGTAACGGATAAGGATGAGTTGAATATTTTGATGCGTGAGCTTGTTGGGGCGGTGACCTCTTTACGTCAAACTATCACCAGCATTCAGGGTGATACTGGAGCTACATTAGAAAATCTCAAGCAAACTAGCGAAAACCTCAATGAGCTTAGTCGTATTGCAAGCCAATCGCCTGCAAGTCTGATTTGGGCAGAGCCACCACCGAAGATCATATTGCCTATGAATGGCACTCAAAGTCCATCAGGAGCTCAAAAATGAAGCGCTATATTCTGATTACACTAACATTTCTGACCCTAGTTGCTTGTTCTTTGCCAACACGCGCTCCCGTAGCGCCTAGTGCATGGATGATTACTCCAGAACGCACTGGAGCACCTTATAAACCCAGGACAGATTACTGGTTAAAAATTGGTGCAGTTTCAGTGGCACCCCCTTTTGATGGAAGGTCTTTGGTATATCGTTTGGGCGATCAGCGCTATGAGAAAGATTTTTACAACGTCTATTCAACAATTCCTGCAGAAATGATTGCTAGTGCTGAGCGTAAATGGTTCAATCAGGCAAATATTTTTTCCCTAACAATGGGTGAGGGAAATAGTTTCTTTCCTTTCTATACGCTCCAAACAACCATTAATGATTTTTATGGAGATTATCGTGTCCGCCCAGAGGCAGTTGTGTCAATCGAGTTTGTACTAGCGGTTGCCAATGCTGGCAAAGGTAATCCCATTATTGGTGCAAATCGCTATTCCAGGAGAATCGCTCTTAAAGACAATACACCTGAGGCGCTTGTATTGGGTCAGCAGCAGGCGCTTGCCGAGATCTTTAAAGAGTATGAGGCACAACTTTATCAATATGCAGGAAATTTACCAAAACCCTTGGGACAGTAATTTTATGAAATCGTTTTTATCTCACTCATTCATCCTAGGCTCAAAACAGTTCTGTGTACTTGTTGTAGGTTTACTTTTAGTTAATCTGACTTGGGCACAGGCATTTCCTAGTAAATCAATTCGTTTAGTTGTGCCATTTGCACCTGGTGGTAGCACCGATATCATTGCACGTGCCGTTGGTGATTCATTGGGTCGTCAATTAGGGCAAACCGTCATCATTGAAAATAAAGCTGGTGGCGGTGGTTCGATAGGCGCTCTGGAGGTGATGCGTGCACCTAAAGATGGCTATACCATTGGTATGGCTACCGTTTCAACTACGGCTGCTAACCCGGCGATCAATCCGAAAATTGGTTACGATCCAACGACAGATTTCACAGCCATTACTAATATCGCCGCAACCCCGAACGTGATTGCCGTGAATCCTTCTTTTCCAGCAAGAGACTACAAAACATTCATGACAGTCTTAAAAGAGAATCCTGGCAAATATACCTATTCTAGTTCTGGAACTGGAGGCATTGGACATCTTCAGACAGAGTTATTTAAAAGCCTGACCGGTGTATTTATTGTGCATATTCCTTATCGTGGCGCCGGTCCTGCATTAGCTGATACTGTGGGTGGTCAAGTCTCTATGATTTTTGACAATATCCCATCATCTTTGCCATTTATCAAGGATGGCAAATTAATTCCCATCGTAGTGGCCGCACCTAAGCGTCTGGCTCAACTGCCAAACGTGCCTACTTTTGCTGAAGTGGGTTTAGCCCCAGTCAATCGTATGGCGTATTACGGCATATTAGGCCCTGCAGGGATGCCTAAGGAGATTGTTGACAAGTACTATGCGGCGATTCAGAAAGTAGTTGCGGATCCTGCCGTAAAAAAACGGATTGAAGATACTGGCTCTATTATTAACGTCAATGGACCAGAAGCCTTTTCTAAAGAAATTAAAGCAGAATTTTCGGTTTACAAAGAAGTAGTAGCAAAGCAAAAATTACAACTAGATTAAAAAACAAATAGGTGGGGGATATATGGATTTAGGAATTAAGGGTAGAGTAGCTTTAGTGATGGCATCAAGCCGTGGCCTTGGCCAGGCAATGGCAGTCTCACTGGCTAAGGAGGGGGTAAAGGTTGCTGTTACTGGTCGAAACCCTGAAGGGTTAAAGAAATCAGTTGAGCTCATTGAGGCGGTTGGTGGAGTTGCCATTGCTCTCAATTGGGATTTATCTGATCACTCCGTCATTGATAGCTTGGTTTCAAAAGTAGAGCAAGAGCTTGGCCCAATTGATATCTTAATTAACAATACTGGTGGACCGCCACCAACTTCGGCGACTGGACAAGATCCTGCTCTATGGCAAAAAAGTTTTAACGATATGGTGCTTTCATTAATTGCCATTACTGATCGTGTATTACCTGGTATGCGTGAACGTAAGTGGGGACGCATTATTACGAGTACGACTTCAGGTGCAATTGCCCCGATTAAAAATTTAGCCATCTCCAATACCCTTCGTGCAGCATTACAAGCTTGGTCTAAGACCTTGTCGTCTGAAGTGGCTGCAGATGGCGTTACCGTCAATATCATCATGCCCGGACGAGTTGCCACAGAGCGTTTGCGTCAACTTGACGAAGCTCGTGCTAAACGAGAATCTATCGCTTATGAAGAAGTAGTGAAATCGAGTTTACGATTAATTCCAATGGGGCGCTATGGAGATCCTACTGAATATGGTGATGCAGCTGCATTCTTGGCCAGTCAAAATGCTTCCTATATTACTGGTACTGTCATGCGGGTAGATGGCGGTCAAACACAAGCGGTTTGAGCGGATTTTTATCTCGCCTGTTAAAAGGCTTGCGCCAAGAACTACGATCAACTGAACTAGTATGGTTGATCGTAGCTTTAACGCTATCTGTTACAGCCCTTTCGAGCGTTAGCTTTTTAGCTGACCGTATGCAAAGAACCTTTGCATTTGATGCTCGACAATTACTTGCCTCTGACTTATTGCTTGCTTCTGATCAGCCTTTACCTGAGCGCTTTACACAAGAAGCTCAAAAGAGAGGTCTTCGTATAGCTCAAACCGTGGTATTTCCTTCCATGGCAAGCTCAGGGGATTACAGTAAGCTTGCTTCTCTAAAAGCTGTTAGCGATCAGTATCCTTTGCGCGGTGCTTTACAGGTAGAGCCAATTAAGCAACGAGCTTCTTTATCGGGGCCACCACCCGGAAGCGTTTGGGTTGATCGTGCAATGCTTGCAACTCTGAAAGCAGCTGTGGGTGATCGATTGAAGTTGGGAAATACTCAATTTGTGATTGACGGAGTATTAACTCAGGAACTAGATCGTGGTGCTGGTTTTATGAATTTTGCCCCTAGAGTCATGATGTCCTTAAGCGATTTACCAAAAACAGGTTTAGTTGGTTTGGGTAGTAGGGTTACTTATCGACTATTACTAGCGGGTAGTGATTCAGATATACAAGCCTATGAAAAGTGGGCAACTACTGAAATCGACGCTCAAAGCTTGCGGGGGGTCAGGATTGAGACTCTGGAAAATGCTCAGCCCATGATGCGCAAAACATTGGAACGCGCAGAGCGATTTTTATCGCTTATAGCTTTACTAACAGCAATGGTTTCTGCTGCGGCAATTGCCTTATCTTCTC
>Ga0114975_10001996_pt1 | contig 14133 bp, 18 predicted proteins | sample S_130626_EF_Meta_FD_87031 | JGI IMG/M metagenome (GOLD analysis project Ga0114975, IMG submission 87031) | Freshwater microbial communities from Lake Simoncouche, Canada to study carbon cycling - S_130626_EF_MetaG | ecosystem: Environmental > Aquatic > Freshwater > Lake | place: Lake...
GAAAATTACTATGAAGCCCAGAAAAAGGGATTTATTGGAACATACGACCAAACCGCAGATGGTGGGAATGGTTACAAGAAATCATCGTTCGATGTTGAATACAATAAAGAGCAAAAAGGTTGGGAGATAAAAAGACACTTGTCGGCATTGCTTTACTCTGGAAACCCCGAAGGTGATGATGCAGAAGAAAAGGGCTGGTTTATTTTAAAAGGCTCTCAAAAAGACAATGTTGCCCTTCAAAAGGCAAAAAAGATTGCGGTGATACTTGATACATTTATAGAGGACTGATAGTTGACACCTGCTCATAAGCAGTTTGAAGAACTGCAAAAATTGTAAACAAGGTTTCACAACCAAGCATAAGCAAGCCGTCTATTGCTCGAACTCCTGTCAGCAAGCGTTCCAGAACGCTGGGGTAATCAAGAAATGGAAGAAGGGATTGTTCAAGGGGGTAAAGGGAAAGCAGTTTCAGATTTCAAATGTGGTGAGGAACTACCTAATAGAAAAGCACGGGAGAAAGTGTAGTTCGTGTGGGTGGAAGAAGAAGCACCCGATGAGCGGAAAGGTTCCGCTACAAATCCATCACATAGACGGCAACGCATTGAACTCGGTTGAGTCCAACCTGCAAGTGTTGTGTCCCAACTGCCACGCTCTTACCGAAAACTACGGAGCAAGAAACAGGTTAGGCAGGGGGAAACGAAACAAGATACTACTTAATCGTTGACAAAACCCCAAAATTAACAATAAAACAAACAACCACTATGGCACGAGGAAACAACCAAAATCAATCAAGAGTTCGAAGCGAAATCGAACCAATCAAATTGTCTGGAAAAATGAAAGTGATTGATATTGCAAACCCTAACAAAGGAGCAGAAATATCACCAGATGAGTTTCGTTCCGCTTTCGAAGCGGTTAAGTCTGGCGAAATTAAATCCAGAGTTTTCGGTGCAAATCAAATTAAAGAGAACTTCAAAGCGTTAACAAAAATTTCGTTACCAGACTCAATGTATGTAATGGACGCACTTGATACCTTTGACAAGTTTGCCGAGAAGTGGAAAACCAAGCAACCTACCAATGCCGAAATCAAAGAATGGCAAGAGATGGCTAAAATAACTGCCGAATCGGTTTACGAGGAAATGAAGCGAGACTACGGCTTTTAAACTTTTATGGCACGGGGAAACTAATCTATGGCTCGTGGCTCATCACAGTATTTCTCGTCTGGTTCGGCACGAAGCGAAATAAGCAATCGTGCGATTGCTGATGTGAAGAGTCCTATAAAAGGTTTGGGCAAACTAATTAGAAGCAAGTCAGCCGACAGCGTATCATCAGAATTGGTTAGCAAGAACTTAACCGATAGCGAGCGAACCATAGTCTCCCAATCAAACGAATACGCAACCATCTACAAGGATGGTGTCCAGATTATGATTAAAACGAGTGGGAAGCCCGATGCGGTAGATTTCACCGCCAAAGAATTAAAAGCCCTTAAAGGGGCTACCTTTACGCACAATCACCCTATGGTGGACGGACAGGACATACCATTTAGTCGTGCAGACTTGGGTTTCGCCAGAGGAACGGGATTAGCCGAGATTAGAGCGGTTTCGGGCAACACAGTATTTAGCATTAAGCCAAGCCCAGAGTTCTTCAAAATACCCAAGGGTAAATTTAATGACATTCTAAACGGGTTCAGAGACGAACAAATTAAGAGATTGGGATTTAACCCCAAGACATTTAACGAAAAATCTGATGTTGCCGATAAGGTTCGTGTGTTGGACGCAACATTTACAGAGTTTGACAAATTTTACAAAATCAATTACACTAAATCAACCTTATGAAAATCCCAAAAGAAAACCAAAACGAAAAAGGTGAATACTCGTTAAAAGACGATGAAGGCTTAAAGGGCAGTCCTAAAAAGTCTGCCCCAAAAGATTATCAATACACCAAAAAAGACGAGGAAGAATACCAAGCATTTCTCGATAAAATTAAAAAAGAAATCAAGAAGGGCTTAAAGTAATTTGTGGCACGAGGGCAGAGTCAGTCAATGTCGGTAAGGTCGGAGTTGTCCGACATTCGTGACCTACCTCAAGATAAGCAAGAAGAGGCTTATTCTCAAATTTACAGAAAATACAAATTCGACCCAGAAGCAAATAAGGACTTGGAAACCAAAGACCCAAGAGGCATTGAGGCACACTTGGATTATGTAAGCCGAAGGGACAAGGGCTACCAGCCCGTTAACCAGAAGGACGACCCTAATTCTCGCTTCAGTCTTGATGCCATTGAAAACGGATTCCTTGCAGACCAAGTAAAAAGTGGTCTTGAGTTTGCGGTAACTTGGGACGCAAATAACGAACTTATGTCCATACAAAAAGGTAAAAGAGATTCAGTCGCACTTTATAGTTCTAATGAGTTAGGAACAGGCATTCCGAGAACAAGAGGTGGAACATTTACTCACACTCACCCATCAGAAACCAATAAAATGGATTACGATTTTGATTTCAGAAGTTATGGTCTTCCGCTTTCCGATGGAGACTTTAAAACAATGGGCAACTTTCAGTATAGGGAACTCCGTGCTGTTGCAAGAGAAGGAATTTACTCTGTTGTTGCCGACCCAGATAATGTAAAATTCTCAAAGGATTGGATTGATACAATTAAAAAGGATAGCGTATTGTCAAAGGCTTTTGAGAGCGGAGACAAATGGTATAAGCAGGGTCTTGCCCTTAAACTAATTTCAAGCCTCTTTAGACAGAACTACGAAAAGATAAACGAGTTTTGCAGGAAGACCCCAATTTATTCAAATCCAGAAAACCCCTTGAACAGAAAGCCTATTGATAAGAGTGTGCCAATTGATAAACGGAAAGATGGCGGTTACGCAAATAGCGAAGCGTATGCGGTCTTGCTTTCGGCAAGACAAAAGGAATTGGTTGAAAGTTTTGGTTTCAAATGGACTTTTACTCCTAACAAAGGATACGAGGGAATAGCCAAAGGAATATCAGTTGTTAGTGCTATTGGTTCTAAATCAAAAGAAGCCGTTAAAACTGTAAGGCAAATGTCCAACGCTGGCGAATTAAGAAGAAACGGAACAGATGCTCCATTCAGAACGCCAAGTGACAAGAATCCGTTCGACAGAAACGGAAACCTGCTTCCTAACAAAACAAAATAATCTTGACATCAGAATTAAAATTTTATAAAGTAATCCAAACTATGAACAAAAAAGACGACAAACCCAAAATGCCAGAAATTGAATTTATTGACGACAGCATTTACACACCAAAGAAGAACATTGGTTCGCCAAAGACGGACAAGCAGGTGGTAGATGAATTTCTAAAGTCAGTTAAAAACGAAATTAAAAAAGGTCTTAAGGGCTAACCAAAGTGGGGTTGACACCCCTCAAATCCGTATGGCAAGAAGCACTTCGCAATCCTCCGCTCGCTCCGAGTTCTCCAAGAAAGACAGGGGAATCAATAAAGCCTACAATCCTGCCAACTTCCGCAGAACAGTTGAAGCAAACGCCGCAACCCAAGCAATTAACGAAGGTGGCTTAAAGAACTTTGCGGACGATGAGTTACGCATTAGTGCGTTGGCACAGAGCGAAGGCATTAGCAGACAGGACGCACAGGACATTGTTGAGGGCGAGAACTCCAAGCGTGTCACAAACGCTGAAACTCAAGCCAGAGCAAAGGAAGAAGCAAAGACCCTACTTGACCAACTGAATCAAATCTCTGGTGTCGGTTTAACCAAAATGACGGGTGCAAAGAATTACCAAGTAGCAGACTTGGGCAAAGAAGGCTCAATGCTTTTGTTTGATTTACCAGCAGGTGGCAGAAAGTCTTACAACATTGGTATCAAATACGAGCGTAGAACGGATACCTATGGTCTTAACATTTCAGAAAACAAAAGGGGCAAACCTTCCGTTTATTCTGTGGAAAACGGATTAGATTCACTTGAAATTACACGAAAGATTCGAGAAAAAACAGGAGTAGCAATGTCGCTACAAGGATAAATTATGTCACGCAACAACAAAAAATCACAATCTTCTGTGAGAAGCGAAGTAACAAACCAAGCAGGTTCAACTCCATCGCCAACAGGAGGAGAAACGAAGTATCCTAAATGGCGTGGAGCGTTTGATAAAGTTAAAAGCGGAGAAGTAACAGCAAGGGAATTTGCATTTAGAAGAGTTGATTTAGCACTTCAAAAACTCCCAGAGATGATGGGGGCTTTGAGTCTTGAAGACCTCCCAGATTCCGCTTGGCTCGCAGAAGAGATGGACATTTTGGAAGAAAAAGTAAACTCTTGGGTGGTAAACAAGCCACCTACGGATTTGCAAATTGAGAAGTTTAGAAATAGTTGTGCAAAAGTTGCTCGTGGTGCAGTCAAACGAGCAAATGAGGATATGTAATTTATGTCACGAAACCAATCCAGAAGACTTTCAGTAAAAGTTCTTTCAGAACTTACATCGCCATCGGGCGAAATAACTATTCGCCAGCAAGGTGTTAATCAATCAAGCAAGGCTCTTGACGAACAGGTCAAACTTAATCTTACTCCAGAAAAAGTTGCGTTAAGAGCAAAATACACCGCAATAAGTGTAGAAAAAACAAAAAGAAACTTGGAAGGCACTTATCAAGAAATTTGGGAACAGTCGTCTGTTACACCTGCATTGAGTCCAGAAACTTATTTGAATGTTAATCCTAAAGGTTCACTTAAAGACATTTTGGTTTACGGAGACGAACTGACTATTCGTGGAAATACTCCGTATGCCGATTATGGCGACCCAGCAAGAGTTACAAAAATTTCTGACAGGTCTTTTGAGACTTCTGAATTTGATGCTAATGGTAAGGTTACCAGAACGCTAAAGTGGAACTACATTGATAAGGGTTTAAAATCGGGCTTTGTTGAATCAAAATCAGCAAAAACCGCTTTCCCTTTGTTTACGGAATTTGGTAATAAAAAGAAATATTACTTGCAAGAATTTAGCGGAGAATAAACTTATTCTTGCTCGCTTTGCCCCATAGGGCGGTGCATTTCATCTGACTGCAACTCAATGGTCAAGTCTGGGTCAATGAGCCATCTGGTCAACTTCCTGCAATTCTTACACGCTGTCTGGGCTTTCCAAAGCCTCGTGGGAGTTGTGTGAAACAAAGTAACCAAGTCCCAATTGAACGATAGGCAATGAGGGCATCTGAATCTCGGCTTACACTTCATCTTTGAGGCGAGTTCCTTTCTCGTGTAGCCCAATTGCTTTTCTTTATCGTAAGACATAAGGTTCAATCTTTTTACCGAACACATTTTGGCAAGTGTCAATAAACACTTCTTGTCCACACTACATATCGCAAGCCCGTAGATTTATTTCCTGCGTGTCGATTGGTAAGTCTGGATTGATGTCGTAGTGGTAGAGTCTTTGGCACTTACAGCAATACGCTGTGCCTAACCACTTGCTGTCGCCCTTTGCGTAGCAGAACGATGATACAGTCGTCCAACTATTTGGACAGCCTTGTAAGCACTTGTGATTATCGTTTGGGGCTACTGCTAACCAGAAACAATGTTCGCTGAAGGAGGAGAAGCCTCCGATTACTCCGAAATCCGCCATACCTTTTTGGGTTTTGTCAAATAGCCAAGATACGCAAGACCTCTTACATCGTTCCAATTTTGTAATCTCAAAGTTTTTTTATCCTTGACTCTGTAAACAAGAAAGTTATCATTTTTAACACACTTTCCATCTGGGGATAGGTCATAAGAAGTCTCTGTGCCTTTCAGTATGAACCCATTTAATTTAATCGCCTTCAGTTCATTTGCGGTCAGTAAAGTTTTAAACGCTGAAGCGTGGTCACGATTAAAGTTTATCTCACGAGTCATAAGTCTTGAAGTTCATTGCGTGAAATACATATTTCACTTTATACTTCTTCGACCATCTCACTCTGGGAAATCCGATTTCTTCCAAGCGTTCGTTTGACAGGTGTTGCCAATTACTTGGCAGGGGCAGTTTGCCCTCTGACATCATTGCCATTGCGTCCGCCATTGGTAAGTCTGTATTAGGTCTTTCAAAGTTAACTATCATTGGTTCAGTCCGAACCTTGGGGTCACGGAACTTGAACTTAAATGTTAGATTGGTTGGCTTCGTGGAGTTCATTTCGTTGTAGTTTCACGATGGGAATATCCGTGTCGGGAATCAATCTTAAAATAATTTTATTTTTAGACGGCAAAGAAAACGAGATTCCGTCCTCGCCAAAATCGTCAAACGATTTAACGGCACTCCGTAGCACTTGCAAGTCAAGAGGGGACAGAGCAATCTCACAGACTATTCCGTGGTTCGCTAAATTGTAGTCTCTGATGTTACGGCTCACTTCTTTGTGATAGGTTGCCAAGACAAGTCGCTCTTGTATTTGAAATCCAAGTTCTGGTGGTTAATCTCAATGCAACGCAGGATGTGGATAAGCATACCCGTAGCGTCCTCTGGGTTCTCGGTATCAATGTCCATAGACACATTGAGGGTCACGCTTGCCCTTTTAAGGTGCTTTGGCTGGTGGGAGGTCTTATTACTCATAGAACAAATCAAAATGACTCGTAGGTCTTTCTGGTCAACTATAATTTATTCACAAACAAAAGAGGGGGCTTTCGCCCCCGTCTTGTCCGTGTGGTTTGGTTTTAGTTGAGTGACACCAAGAGCGGTGACAGGGAGTTGTTGCGAGCCGACTTAACGAAGGCTGACATAATCCGTGTGTTGACTTTCTCTGCTAACTCAAAACGCTTGCCCTCGACCTCGTGGGTAAGGTGTTGCGTGGTCGCATTGTAAAGGTTCCACAGATTGCGTTCTCTGTCCTCGTGGTAGGTCGGGTTAGTCCAAATCTTCAACACTTCAGTTGCCATACGCTCCGAGATGTCCTTTGCCTTTACGAAGTTGAGCATAATGGTTTCGCCATCTTTCGGGGATACCGAGATACGAGCCATTTGTTCAAACGCTGGTAAGGCATTGTGGAACGAGTTGATAGCGGAGTCCAAGGCACGACCAACAAACTCTTCTTGAATGTTAGAGGTGTGCTTCTTGGTGACATTGAGCGTGTTGACAGGCACGGCTAATCCGTTGGAACAGATTAAGCGAACCAATCCCACTTGGAACGATGCACGGAGTGAGCCATCAAAAGAGTTTTGAACCTTCAAGCGGAAGGTAACATCTTGATTGCCAATCTTTGCACCGATGTTAGGGAAGTCGTAGATTGCTCTCGCTCTTGCCCCACCATTGGTGACCACGATTTTGCGTTTATAACCTGTCATACTCTTTTGACCGAATAGTTTTTCGGCAGTAGAGAATAAGACATCGTTCTGAACGATTTCGTATTGGTCGGTTACTGAAGCGAACACTTCTTGAGTGTCGATTCTGCGGTTGCCGAAGAAGCGAGTTTCCTGCCCTTCGGGTGTTAACAAACGAACTTGCTCAACTTGGTAGTCGAACTTGCTCGATTGGCGTTCTGTTGCTGTATCTTCTGTATGTATCATAGGTTGTATTATGTTTGGGTGAAAGTTAAGAGGGGCTTTCGCCCCCCGTGAGAGTTAAGCAACTTCTCCGTTGAAGGAGATGAGGTTGGACTCTTTGATGTTGAAAACTTCGGTGGCGGTTTTGTTTTCAGAGCGAGCCGAAGGAACCAAGAAGGACTCGAACTCGCTTTTTGAAACCTCAACACCATTCACCTTGAAGGTTTGGGCAGACTTCTGACCGCTTACAGTAGTAAGGCGGAGGAACTGCTCGCCCTTATGGGTGATGACGAAGGGGAACTGAACCCACTCACCCCAAGCGAGGGGCTGGACTTCACCACGCTCGCCAGAGGCGATACCTTCCTTGGTAGAGGAGAGGTTTGCGAAGTTCACGCCAGCACGGAATACGCCTGTTGTGATTTTCTCCAGCATAGTTCCCTTGAACTCGGCGGCTGGTTTTGGGTTGGACTTGAATGTCACCGATGCGAACTGACCCTTACAGGCGAGGAAGGCATTGATGGCGGTGGAGGTGATTTGTGATGTAGTAGTCATAATCGGTAGTTGGTTGTGTGAGAACATAAGAACATAAACCCTTCACTATGTAAAGAAAAATAAGTTAAGAAATGCAAATAGTTGTAAAGTGTTGATAATCAACGACTTACGAAGGGTATAAAATCGTGTTCTATTTAATGTATTAGTGGACATTTGGGCTAAATGGCTGATTGCCCTAACAAAACTATCTGTTTTAATGTATGTATGAAACTAAATAACTTATCGCAATTTAAGAAGCGTTCAACAAGACGCACACAAAATCTTAAAACCATTCGTTCTATTAAGCAGAACGAGTATTATAACAAATATAATTTATGTGCATTTACAATCTATGTAGATAGAGATGTGAAAGAAGAGTTCGTTCAGTTTGCACGAATGAATGACTTATCCATTTCGAAACTAATGGAGAACTGCTTAAAACAAATTACGGAAAACAATAAATGAAACGCTCTCCATTAAAGAGAACTCCGTTCAAGAAGAAACCTACTACTTTCAAAAGTAGTTTGGGCAAAGCACGGAGAAGAATAAATCCTGTTTCGAAGAAAAGAAAAGTTGAGCAGACAACTTATTCTAAATTGCGAAAGGAATATCTAACTGCGTATCCTCGTTGCCAATGTTGCACACTCGCACCTTCAACAGAGATACATCACCGCAGGGGCAGATTCAAATCACGATTGAATGAAGTGGAATATTGGTTAGCAATCTGTCGTCCGTGCCACGAACGCATACACCACAATCCTGCGTGGGCATACGAAAGAGGATTACTGATACAAAGATAATTTTTCCCCTTGACGCATACCTAACAGAACAACAAAACATTTTCCTCACACAAAATAAAATAATAATATGTCACAACACGAATTAAATCTCGGAGACATCTGTCTCGTATCAAAAGGCAAGTTTGCCGAGAAAAAAGTATTGGTTATCAAAACGGGTATCACTACCAAGTTTGGAGTAAAGACCATTACAGTTGAATACAATCCAGACGGCACCACAGGAGAAAAGATTTGGGTATCACCAGACCAAATCACCTTCTTGGGCGAGTCTGACTTGGATACGGCTAACGCTAACAAGGAAGCAGACTACCAAGAGTGGAAGGCTCGCAAGGCGGCAGGAGTGCCACCAGCGTCATCATTCAAGGACAAGAAACCTTGGCAGAAGCCTAACTACCAATCGAAGTATTCAAAGAAAGCGTCAGACGAAAGTTCTGACGAATCATTTCTCTGATACTCAAGAGGTCGGTAAGAATCCCGATGGTTGGATTATCAGTCCAGCCAGAATAGAACCAGACGCTACCAGCGTCACCTTTACTTGCGACACAGTTGGCAAATTAGCCAAGAGTGTTGAGGGTGTTTCTATTTGTTGGGATATTCGGGGCAATGATAATTACTCTTGGATGTATGTCAAGGTTAAAAGCCTACAAGGAGAAGTTTTGTGCGAAAACAAAGCAACATACATAAAAGAACACGAATTAGATTTGGAAACTTGGAAATACGATAAGTTACAGCATTGGGAGGAGGTAATAGAGTTTTGGATAGCGGAAAGCGTCAGAGACGCATTTCTGGAAACATTCCATCGTATGTATCAAGTGTTCAGTCAAAGGGTCATTAGCGAGCAACAGGAGGCTAAAAGCAGACCTATTCCCAAAGCGGAGAAGTGGGAAGATTTTGATGTGGAAACGGAAAACATTTCAGAGCAAGAGTGCTTGGTTAGCATAAGACCAAAGTTTGGGGACAACCCACGCTACGATGTAAAATACGAAACCACGATAGATGCTTCCAAGAGCATTGTTAAGTTTCACATTGGGGTAAATGATTTAGAGAACCAAAAGTTCTATGCTTGGTCGTCCGAGTTCTCATTTAAGGCAAGCGTCCGTATGACAGACATTGAGCCATTCTTTGTGCAAACGATTTCGCTTATCACACGCAAGGCAACGGAAGCAAACCTAATGGCGGAAGTGTTGGGTCAGTCGTTCCGTGAGGCAACACACTTGTTGCGAAAAGGAATTAGCATCGGAGTAAATAAACAGCACCAGAAGAAATCTAAAAAGTTAGACAAGAAAGACGACAATTTATTATTCGAAGAATAATTAAAATGTTAATTGTTTCCGATTGACACATCGAGAAAAACATTTATTCATCGGGGTTATGCCGTCATTAACACCTTTAGAGAGAGCGAGAAAATTTGCGATGGCGACTCCTCCTGCAATAAGTGGAGCAGGTGGTCATCATCAGTTGTATAGCCTAACAGTTGCATTGGTTCACGGCTTCAATTTGTCCGAACAAGTTGCTTGGGATTTACTCAAAGAGTATAACACGAGATGTTCGCCACCTTGGAGCGATGGAGAACTTCGCCACAAAATAAAAGAGGCTATCACAAAAGACCACAGCAAGCCGAGAGGCTGGTTACTGAACGGGGACGATGAACTTGAACCACGGAAGCGTGGCATCACACAATCGGTAACGCAATCGGGTAAATTCAAGGTAAACTTGGGCAACCTATCGCAGGTGCCAGAGAAAGAAGTTTTCACGACTCAAGATTTACTGAACAACTGCTTCAAGCCAGACGAAATCATTTGCATCACAAACGAGGCAGGGCAAGACGAAGACGGAAGATGGTTCCCAGCAAGCAAGGGAACATTCCAGACAATGAGATGGTGGTTAGCAAAATACTTTAGTCCTACTCCCGAAGATGCGGAACTATTCAAGGACAAGCCACAAGGTGCTTACATTCGAATTAACCCAATTAAGAAAGACGATTACTCTGGCAGGGACGACTCCGTGGGCATTTACCGATTCGTGCTGGTCGAGTTCGACACAAGACCGAAGGAGGAGCAATACGCAATCTTCAAGCAGTCCAATCTCCCCATAGGGGCAATTATCGACTCTGGAGGCAAATCGCTTCACGCTTGGGTTCGTGTGGACGCAAAAGACTTTGAGGATTGGAAAGTAAGACGGCAAATGGTATTTGATTACCTGTCTGACTACGAGCCAGACGAAATGACGAAGAACCCTTCACGCTGGTCACGCTTGGGCGGTGTGTTTCGTGGGGACAAAGAGCAACGCATCGTTGCACTCAATGTGGGTGTAGCAAATTGGGACGAGTGGTTGTCCTATCTTGAGCAAGCGGAAGTTCCAGACGAAATCAGCGTGGAAACGCTTGAGAGTTACGACATCGACAATGACCCGACAACAATTTTGGGAAATAGATGGTTATGCCAAGGTGGTTCTCTATGCGTCATCGGTCAATCGGGTATCGGCAAATCTTCCTTCTTAATGCAAATGGCGATTATGTTAGCGATTGGACGCCCGTTCTTCAACATCGAGGTCAAGCGTCCGTATAGGTGTATCGTTATGCAAGCAGAAAACGACACAGGAGACTTGGCGGAAGCCTTCAAGGGCATTGTATCGTCAATGAGCCTTACCGAGGACGAGAAGCGATTGCTACGCTCAAACATCAAGTTCTATCGGGAGACAGTAAAGGTTGGATTGGAGTTCGTGAAGCAAGCACGGAAGTTAATTGTTCACCACAAGGCAGATTTCTTCTTTGCAGACCCACTCCTATCGTTCTGTGGAGGCGACATAAGCAATCAAGCGTTCGCATCGCAATTCCTTCGCAATTGGATTCAGCCCGTGCTGATGGAAACAAAATGCGTATGGATATTCCTGCACCACACAGGAAAACCAAAGCGAGCAGATGAAGCGTCAGCGGCGACAGTATCAGACCTCGCATATTCGGGACTAGGAAGTAGTGAATTGGTAAATTGGGCAAGAGAAGTAGCGGTTTTACGGAGAACGGACAAGATAAGACCATTCTTCGAATTGGTTTTAACCAAGCGAGGCAAGCGAGCAGGATTATTGGACAAAGACGGCAAGGCGACAGCCTTCCTCAATCTACGACACGCAGAAGGACGCATCCTCTGGGAAGTAAATGACGAGAACATCTTAAACAACTTCTCGCTCAAAGACCTCAACAAGTTTATAGATATGCCACCCATCGAGCATAAAAACGAAATAGAGCAATCACCATTGGTTCGCTACATCGCAAGTAAACTCGGTGTTGGCACAGCCACAGCAGGGGATGTCGCAAATCACTTAATCCGACTCTCATCAACAAACCCAATCATCGTATGGAACCCTCGTAAAGCGGTCTGGGTTGGCTCACAATGGTCTGATAGCGGTATGACCGAACTCTCCAATAACCCATTCTGATAAGTAGCCTTAAATGCCCAATCTGCTACATTCTACACGAAGTAAAATCTTAAATGCGTTAAGCATTACGCTTACGCTGATTCTTTACTCAAATGGGAATAGGACTCAATCCGATACCATCACAAGCAGAACGAAGGGGATTATTAAGGGGGGAAGCGGAACGCTGTCAAGCGAACCAAGCAAATTTATTGAAAATAGTTTTATAGACCTATTCCCAAAAGGGTCTTTCGGGCAACAAAAGAGCCTCTAACCGATTGACAACTAACAACTTATACCATACACAATGTCCAAACTGAACTTTAACGAGGGCAACCTCCCAAGCACAAAGAAAGGCATAGAGTTGTATGCACTATGGTTCTCTCAACAGCCAGACGACATCAAGACCAAACTAATACAGCAAGGACTATCACCAGAGGCAAGAGAGGGTGATGGCAACTACACCTTCCAAGTAAAGCCCGAACACTCCGCCTTCTCTTACACCGACACATCCAATCTAATCATAGACGACATCGAACTACCTCAACGCACATACAACGAGGATGAAGTCCAAGAGGTCGTAAGACGAGTAGTGATGGCTATGCAACTATCAGAGAACCCAGAGGTTCTATTCCAAGCCCGTTGCATTCTAATCGCCTTCGGCATCGGTGACCCACCACCAGAAACCGAACTCGCCAAACAAAGAAACTGCTCTCGCCAATTCGTATCAAAGAAAGTAAAAAAGATTCAACAACTCTTCAACCTTTCCCCTTCCCAATTTATGCGTAGCGAACAAGCCTGTAAAGCATACAGCGATGCGTGGACTCGCAACAACAAATCTCGCAACATAATCTTCAAGAAAGCCCATAAGAAAGCACACACACAAGGGGGCTTACAGCCACCACACCAGATTAAACCAATTAAACATTCTGACTCCCATCAAACCCTCCCATACCCACCCCCCATTAAGAAATCTATTAAAAAAAAGAGGGGGGACTCGGGGTCGTAAGACACCACGATTTTCCCCAGCGAGTTTAGAGATTTTGAGAAACAGGACTATTTTGTAAATGGCTTCACAACAAGAAATTGCAGTAGCATTGGGACTTACTAAAGGGCGAGTTAGTCAGTTGGTAAAGGAGGGAATGCCCACGGAGAGTGTGGAGGCGGCGAGAGCGTGGAGAGATTCGAGAAAAAACTACAATGAAAAGATGGGACATATTTCGCAACCTGTCCAGCCGTTGGTGTTGGGAGATTTGGATAACATTTTGCGAAGCGTGACAGGGCACACGGGAGACTCGGATATGGACGAGCGTGTGCGACAGCAGACGGAGTTGTGTCGATTGACTCGTGAGGTATTTTTGACAGCGTTGCAATCGGGTGACCCTGCACAGGGGAAACTGTATGGGAACTATGACAGGGCGGTTGGCACCCTATTGAGGTTGGAGAAGGAGAGATTTGAGCGGATAGTAGCGGAGGGTAAGTTAATTGATGCGGACTTGGCGGCTTCCAGATTTACAAAGGTGTTGGGGCAATTGAGGAGTTTGATTGAGAAGGCGGAGTTGACTGTGGCACCGAAGGCTAATCCCGATAATCCACCGAAGGCGTTAAAAGCATTTCGGGAATTTAGAGATGACCTGTTTAAGAGGATTTCGGAAGTGAACCCGAATGTGAGAGATGGTTCGCCAGACATTGGCGATGATAGCACCATAGGTCTGTCTATCACCCCACCCCCCAATGCTAACCACTTTGATAAACTGAAAGATGATGGGGAGGTGCCTATTGACGGGGGGGACATTAGTTTAGAAGATTTGACAGGAGAAGCCCTTGACGAAATGGAAGGCGAAGAAAACGAATAACGATGAAGTTATCGGACAAGAACATTTTGGCAGACAAGTTGGAGGCAAAGATACGCAAAGCGTTTCGTCCCGATGACGGA
>Ga0114975_10001998_pt1 | contig 14127 bp, 10 predicted proteins | sample S_130626_EF_Meta_FD_87031 | JGI IMG/M metagenome (GOLD analysis project Ga0114975, IMG submission 87031) | Freshwater microbial communities from Lake Simoncouche, Canada to study carbon cycling - S_130626_EF_MetaG | ecosystem: Environmental > Aquatic > Freshwater > Lake | place: Lake...
AGACCCAAGTTGGCAATCACGCCAACCACTGCTGCAGTAATGGCAGTGAGAGGTGCCGTAAAACCCAGCTTGCCATGGGTTGACTCAATCAGGGGGCCACCTACCAGAATAAAAAAGAAGGAAGGTAAGAAGGTGAACCAGGTAGCAACACAGGCGCCCAGAACACCAAACCAAAATGGGTTAGCGCTTCCAATCAAATGTTGGATGTATCCAGCATGATAGCCTACAAAAGCAACCACCATGATGAGCGGTCCAGGAGTTGTTTCTCCAAGAGCAAGTCCATCAATCATTTGATTGGCGCTCAACCAGTGAAAATGATCTACAGCCCCTTGATAAACGTACGGTAATACTGCATAAGCTCCACCAAAAGTGAGAAAAGCTGCTTTTGTAAAGAACCATGCTAATTGTGGGTAAAGTGTCTTCCAGCCAAAATAGGCAATCAATATTCCGATCGGAAGCAGCCAGCAAAATAGTGCAATAGCGCTATGGCGTAAGGTTTTCTGAAGATTAAATTGTGCGTGATCCGGTGTTGGCGTGTGATCATCAATGATGGTAGCCCCGGAGCGAACATCTTTTGTATTTCCGTGACTACTACTTTGTTGAAAATATTCTGGATAACGCTTGCCACCCCAATATCCAATGGCTGCTGTGATGATGACAATGATTGGAAAAGATAAGTTGAGAATGAAAATAGCTAAAAAAGATCCAAGTGCAATCCACTGCAACACTTGGTTATGAAGAGTGCGTTTGCCAATCCGAACAGCCGCATGCAACACAATTGCAACGACTGCTGGCTTGATTCCAAAGAAGATCGCTGCGATCCACGGCACCTGTCCGTAGGTGATGTAGATCCAGGACAGGGCAATCAAAATCACTAGGGAAGGCAACACAAATAGTGTGCCAGCTAAGATGCCGCCCCAACTACGATGCATGAGCCAGCCGATATAAGTGACAAGCTGTTGGGCTTCAGGCCCCGGAAGTAACATGCAATAGTTCAGTGCATGTAAAAAGCGCCGCTCCGAAATCCAGCGACGCTTTTCAACTAATTCTTGATGAAGAACTGAGATTTGTCCTGCGGGTCCACCAAAACTAATAAAACCAAGCTTAGCCCAAAACTTGAGGGCCTCAACTAATGGAACGCTCAAATTGCGCCCATTCCGCCGACTACATGACTATACCCATTATCTACATAGATGATTTCGGCGGTAATGCCACTGGCTAGATCAGACAAGAGGAAAGCAGCAGTGTTACCTACATCTTCAATGGTGACATTGCGACGTAAGGGCGCATCTTGTTCAACAGCCTCCAAAATTTTGCTAAAGTTTTTAATGCCAGAGGCAGCCAGAGTCTTGATAGGTCCAGCTGAAATACAGTTTACGCGGATATTTTTAGGCCCTACAGAACCGGCAAGGTAGCGTACTGAGGCTTCTAAAGATGCTTTAGCTAATCCCATGGTGTTGTAGTTAGGAACGTTACGAAATGAGCCTAGGTAGGTCAGTGTGAGTAAGGCAGATTTATCCCGCAACATTGGGAGGGCTTCTTTAGCCATTGCCGGAAAGCTGTAGGCGGAGATGTCATGGGCAATTTTGAAGCCTTCACGCGAAAGGCCTTCCAAAAAATCACCGGCAATTGTTTCACGAGGGGCAAAGCCTATAGCATGCACAAAACCATCGAACTGGGGCCATGTTTTGGCTAAATCCTTAAAAAGGGCTGAAATTTGCTCATCACTCCCCACATCACAGTCAAATATCAATTCTGTATTAAATTCTTTTGCAAAATCAACGATCCGGTCCTTAAAACGCTCGCCAACGTAGGTAAAGGCCAATTCAGCGCCCTCACGATGGCAGGCCTTGGCAATACCATAGGCGATAGAACGGTTGGAGAGGAGACCGGTAACGAGAATTTTTTTGCCGGAGAGAAAGCCCATATTGTGTCCTTTGCTTCAAATATGATTTGCTATCTACAATTGTTGCATATATGCCTAAGCTAAGCCCTATTCGTCAAATTACCCATGTTTGCCTTCTAGCTCTCCTAATTGGGGTCGGGGTGAATGCTGCACAGGCTTCACAAGGTATCGCACAGTATGGCAAGCCGAAGTATGCCGATGGCTTTAGTCACTTTGATTACGTTAATCCCAATGCACCGAGAGGTGGCACCTTAGTCTTGCCTAATCCAGATAGGCGTACTAGTTTCGATAAGTTCAACCCATTTACTTTGCGTGGCGTGAATGCACCTGGTGTTGCACAACTCATGTTTGAATCTCTTGCAGTTGGTAGTGCAGATGAAGTTTCCAGTGCGTATGGATTGATCGCAGAAGATATTTCTGTTGCACCTGACAAGATGTCAGTGACATTTCGGATTCGTCCAGAGGCAACATTCTCAGATGGCAGCCCCATTTTAGCGAGTGACGTTAAATATAGTTTTGATACTTTGATGAGTCCGCTTGCTAATCCACAGTTTCGTACAGTCTATGCTGATGTAAAGCAAGCAGTAGTGGTCTCTGAGCGAGTAATTCGTTATGACTTTAAAAATCGTAATCCTGAATTACCAGTGATGGTCGGCACTCTGCCAGTCTTTTCCCGTAATTGGGGTAAGAAGGCAGATGGATCAATTACGCCATTTGATAAATTGAGTTTTGAGTTACCAATCGCTAGTGGCCCTTATATCATCGAGTCTTACAAAGCAGGTAAGACCATGATCTTTAAGCGCAATCCAAATTACTGGGCAGATCGGGGCGGCAATACTTTAAATGTGCGTGTTGGCTTTTTCAACTTTGATCGCATCGTGTACAAACTTTACAGTGACGATACTGTTCGTTTAGAGGCATTCAAGGCCGGCGAGTTTGATGCTTTAGTGGAGTACCGCGCAAAAAATTGGGCAAAGAGTTATGTTGGGCCACGCTTTAATGACGGCACTCTCATTAAAAAGGCTTTCTTAAATCACAATGGCGCTGGCATGCAAGGTTTTGCAATGAATTTGCGTCGACCGATATTTCAAGATCCACGGGTTCGTCAGGCATTGGGATATGCCTTAGATTTTGAATGGCTCAATCGCCAACTCTTTTTTGATCAATACAGTCGTATTAATAGCTACTTTACAAATAGTGACCTCAGTGCCAATTTCGATGGTCCGCGTAAGCCAACTGAAGCAGAGTTGAAGCTATTAAAGCCTCTGAAGGAAAAGTACCCTCAATGGGTGCCTGATGCCGTCTTTGGCCCAATGCCTCCAGCACCTTCTACTGCAGATCCGTCTAGCTTGAGACAAAATTTACGTAAAGCAAGAGAGTTGCTCATGCATGCAGGGTGGCAATACCGGGATGGCGCCTTAAGAAATGAAAAGGGCGATCCATTTCGTTTTGAAATGGTTGAAGATGGACCATTCTTTTTGAGAGTACTTTCTGCTTATATACGCAACTTAGAAAAGCTCGGCATTCAGGTGGATATTCGAACTAGTGACTTTGCATTGCATCAGAAGCGTATGGATGAATATGATTTTGATATGACGACCATCCGTTTTCCTGATTCTCAAAGCCCCGGTAATGAATTATGGGATCGCTTTGGTAGTCAGGCGGCTAAGGAAAAAGGCTCTGATAACGTGATTGGTATTCAGTCACCAGTCGTTGATGCTTTAGTGCAGGCGATCACTACAGCCGAAACTCGTGAGCAGCTTCGAGCAGCTACTAGATCGCTCGATCGAGTGTTATGGAATAGCTATCTTGTGATTCCGCAGTGGTACAACCCTACACATCGCGTTGCTTACCGAAAAGAAATGCAATATCCCGATCCACCTTTGTATTACAGCGCTGAGATGTGGATTTTGATGAATTGGTGGAAAGGAGGGGCTCAATAATGCAAGGTCAAATGTGGTCTTACATCCTCAAGCGTGTGCTTCTTATGATCCCTACCTTACTGGGCGTCCTGACTTTGACTTTTGCAGTGGTGCAATTCGTTCCCGGTGGACCTGTTGAGCAGATGATTTTGGAGCTAAAGGGTAAAGGCGATGCTGCAGTCAGCGGGGCAGAGTCTTCTGGTGCTGGCAGCACTTATCGCGGGCGTCAAGGTATTGATGCGGAACGTTTAGCGGAGGTAAAGGCTTTGTATGGCTTTGATAAGCCACCCTTAGAACGGTATTTCATGATGCTAAAGCGCTTTGCTCAATTTGATTTGGGCCAAAGTTATTACCAACATCAAAGCGTATGGCAGTTAGTCGTTTCTAAATTACCGGTATCAATCAGTATTGGTCTATGGACCTTCTTTTTAACCTACTTGGTATCGATACCTCTGGGAATTGCCAAGGCCGTAAGAGATGGATCTCGTTTTGATGCGGTAACAAGTACGATGATTTTAGTTGGCTATGCAATTCCAGGTTTCGTGCTGGGCGTGTTGCTGCTGGTTATCTTTGGCGGCGGTAGTTTTCTGCAAATCTTTCCGCTACGAGGTCTTACATCAGATAACTGGAATGATTTGACCCTCATGGGCAAGGTCATGGATTATTTGTGGCATTTAGTTTTACCCATTACTGCTTCCGTCTTAGGAAGTTTTGCGGTTGTGACAATGCTCACAAAAAATTCATTCTTAGAAGAGATTCGCAAACAATATGTATTAACTGCGCGAGCTAAAGGACTGACCGAGAAGCAGGTTCTTTGGAAGCACGTATTCCGTAATGCATTGTTGCCCTTGGTAACAGGGTTTCCGGCAGCCTTTATTGGCGCTTTCTTCACCGGCTCCTTGCTGATTGAAACTTTATTTTCACTAGATGGGCTGGGTTTGCTCTCTTATGAATCCGTAATGCGTAGAGACTACCCGGTGGTATTTGGCACTCTTTACCTCTTTACTTTAATTGGCTTATTTACAAAACTGATCTCAGATCTTTGCTACGTCTATGTTGATCCACGCATTCAATTTGGTGCTGGGGGTGGATCATGAACCGTTGGCATCGTTTCAAAAATAGTCGCATGGGGTATGCCAGCTTATGGATCTTTATGATTCTATTTGGGATCTCACTATGTGCAGAGTTCATTGCTAACGACAAGCCTTTAGTGGTCCGGTATCAAGGGCAATTTTATTTTCCCATTATCAAAAGTCAGCCCGAGACGGTCTTTGGTGGTGACTTTGCTACGCCGACAGATTTTTTGGATCCCGATATTCGTCGCAACATCACTAGTAATGGTAATTGGGCTATTTATCCACCCATTCCCTATAACTATCAAACACTGAATTACTTTTCAAAATCCCCTAATCCAGCTGCACCTTCTTGGGATAATTGGTTAGGCACTGATGATCGTGGTCGTGATGTGTTGGCTCGTTTAATTTACGGATTTCGCTTGTCTATCCTATTTGGTTTGGCGCTGACCATTGTGGGCGTTAGCGTTGGAATTTTGACAGGCGCCCTGATGGGATTTTTTGGTGGCAAATTTGATTTGGTATCACAACGCGTGATTGAAATTTGGTCGGCAATGCCAGAGCTTTATTTGCTCATCATTTTTGCCTCTATCTTTAATCCCAGTATTTGGCTTCTGATTATTTTGCTCGCGGCTTTTGGTTGGATGGGGCTTTCTGATTATGTGCGAGCAGAATTCTTCCGTAACCGCGCCTTAGAGTATGTTCGTGCTGCACGTGCCTTAGGTTTGACCAATCTTCAGATTATGTGGCGTCATATTTTGCCCAATAGTCTGACACCAGTCATCACTTTTCTCCCTTTCCGCATGAGTGCTGCCATCTTGTCTTTAACCAGTTTGGATTTTTTAGGTTTAGGCGTGCCTCCCGGAACCCCTAGTTTGGGGGAGCTCCTCTCTCAAGGTAAGAGTAATTTAGATGCTTGGTGGATCTCTTTGTCTACTTTTGTCGTACTGGTGAGCACCTTATTACTGCTCACTTTTATGGGTGAAGCATTACGCAATGCCTTTGATTCTCGTAAGGCTGGCTTGATGAGTGGGGGTCGCTCATGAGTAAAGCACCCAGTACCCCGCTATTGAGGTATGAGGATCTGAGTATTTCATTTGGGTCAGGGCGTCGCGCAAAGTTTGCCGTCAAAAATCTCGATCTGGAAATTGGAGTTGGCGAGCGAGTTGCCTTGGTAGGTGAGTCTGGTTCTGGCAAGACATTAACTGCCTTAGCGCCATTGAGATTAGAGCCTGAGGGTGCGCAAGTTTCAGGGCGGATATTGTGGAATCAACAGGGCGCACATGAGATGGTCGACTTGTTGTCATTACCTATGCAAGAGATACGCCAAATTCGGGGTCGTGAAATTGCGATGATCTTTCAAGAACCCATGACAGCGCTCAACCCTCTCTTTACGGTGGGTAATCAAATCATTGAAGCTGTTCAGATCTATCAGCCACTCATTTCTAAATCAGACAGTGTCGATGCGGCGATTGATTTACTGAAGAAAACTGGTATTCCAGAGCCAGAGCGCCGTTTCCATTCTTATCCCCATCAACTTTCTGGAGGGCAAAGGCAACGGGCAATGATTGCGATGGCGCTTGCCTGCAAGCCTCGTCTCTTGATCGCTGATGAGCCTACTACTGCGCTTGATGTCAGTTTGCGCTTGCAAATTCTCGAATTGCTCATTGAGTTACAAGAAGAGTCTAAAGATGATGGCGGCATGGGTATCTTGCTGATTACCCATGATTTGAATTTGGTAAAGCATTTTGCACAACGTGTTGCAGTTTTAAACCAGGGTAATCTAATGGAGGCAGGCCCCACTAAACAGGTGTTTGATCATCCTAGCGATGCCTATACCCGCGCTCTGGTCAATAGCGAGCCTTCTCGGGAGATAGCGCCAGTCATGCCTTTGGCCCCAGTGTTACTCAAGACTGAAGATTTGTCAGTAGCTTATCCAAGTACTCAATCTTCATGGTTTCAAAAACCACTTCCGCATAAAGTACTACGTAAAGTGAGCTTTAGCTTAAAGCAGGGTCAAACGATCGGCGTTATTGGCGAGTCTGGATCAGGCAAGACCACTCTTGGTATGGCAGTGCTGGGGCTACTTGGCGATTCTGCTGCCCAGGTGACCGGCGATGTGGATGTATTGGGTAATGATTGGCAAACTTTAAAACCAGTTGAGCGCCGTGCCATGCGCTCTAGTTTGCAAGTGATCTTTCAAGATCCATTTGGTTCTTTATCGCCGCGCATGAATGTGATGCAAATTGTTTCTGAAGGTTTGGATATTCATTTCCCTAAATTATCTAATGCGGAACGCGAAACACGTGTGGTTGATATGTTGCGTGAAGTCGGAATAGAGCGCTCTGCATTAACGCGCTATCCCCATGAGTTCTCAGGAGGACAACGCCAACGCATTGCCATTGCGCGAGCCTTAATTTTGCGACCACAAATCTTAGTATTGGATGAGCCAACTTCGGCATTAGATGTCTCGATTCAGAAACAGGTCTTGACTCTATTATCTGAATTGCAGAAGAAATATAACTTGGCCTACCTCATGATTAGTCATGATTTAGCAGTTATTAGAGCGATGTCACATGAGGTGATGGTCTTAAAAGATGGCAAGGTCGTTGAGTTTGGTGATACAGAAAGTCTGATCAAAAATCCCAAACAGGTCTATACCAAAGAGCTATTTGCAGCTGCTCAGCTCGTTTAATACGCCTACTAATCCTCGCTGAAATAGCCAAATTTGGTGCATTAGCCCCAAATTAATGAAAAAAAACGAATATAAACAATGGCTTAGGCCTAAGCGTTGGGGTTGGTTAATCATCTATTCTTTGTTAAACTGACCCGATGTCGTTGAAAAACACACCTTCGCTAAAACTAAGCGCATTTTTAAGCTTAGGCTTTGCTCTCTATTTTGCTGCCGCTATTTCTGTGCAGGCTGCTGATAACGCTCTCGAGTCTGCTCCTGAATCAGGCGCTCCCAAAGAGACAATGTTTCAGGCGGGTAAGTCCTATATTTTTAGAGTATCAGATCGCCTAGTAGATACCGTTTCTGGTAAATCAGATGAACTCATTAATCGTGCAATGGAAGTGATTGGTGTGCGCTATCGCTGGGATACGGAGTTACCGCAGTCGGGCTTGGATGGCAGTAGCTTTGTTGGTTATGTATTTAAAGACAAGCTAGGCTTTTTATTGCCACGTAAATCAACTCAGATGAGTCGCGTTGGTAAGCCCATTAATCGTGAGGAGTTACAACCTGGAGACCTCGTATTTTTTAATACGATGCGCCTGACCTTCTCACATGTTGGTATTTATGTTGGGGATAATAAATTTATTCACTCCCCATCCAAAGGGGCTAGTGTTCGCGTTGATGATCTCAGTAGTTTGTATTGGGATAAACGCTTTGATGGCGCACGACGTTTAGATGGTAGTGATAATCTGAGTGATACTGAGCGTCAAGAGCTTCTAAATGAAGTCAAAAATCTCAAACGTAAATCCCGCAGCCTCTAAGGCAGCAGCCTAAGGTTTTAGCCCTTCAGCTTCTCTTTAATAAGCGCCATTTGTTCCTGGGTTGCAATCTCTCCAGCTAGGACAGCCGCATTTCTGGATTTAAAATCGCCACCACCCATCTGTAATAGCTGGGGTTGTATGACGATATCGGCATTTTTGAGTTCGTACTGATTAATACTTCGCTGCATGATGGAGATCGTTTGCTGTAATACCCCTAAGGTGCCGCTGGCATCTTGATGAACAGGTTCAGAGGAGATATTGACAGCAATCACCAGTGTTGCCCCCATCTGTCTTGCATAGCTTACAGGTACTGGTGCGACTAGGCCGCCATCAACATATTCTTTGCCACTAATCACAGCGGGCTGAAATACACCAGGTACGCTGCAGGATGCGCGTACTGCAAGACCCGTGTTACCTGAGCGAAACAAAATCCCTTTTCCGGATTGCAGATCAGTTGCGACAATTCCAAGGGGGATCCGCATTTGCTCAATCGTTTTATTTTGGACTTCCCGGTTCACCATATTTTGAAGTGCATCACCTCTAATCAGCCCGCCAAAACGACCAGCGAAGGGCAAGCCCCAGTCTGCAAGGGTGGCTTCATCTAAATTGAGGGCTAGACGATTGATCTCATTCCCGGTCGCGCTAGACGCAAGTAGCGCTGCAATAAGACTTCCAGCGCTACTACCAACCACCACATCAGGTCTGATGCCTTGGGATTCCAGTGCTTTGATCACTCCTACATGGGCAAACCCGCGGGCAGCCCCAGCTCCTAAAGCTAGGCCTATAACAGGCTTGCGAGAACTAAAAATACTGCAGGAACTGAGACTTCCTGCTCCTAGAAGGGTACCCAGTCCGATACCAAGGCCTAAGGCGCGACGCCTTCCTTGGGAATCGAGTTGTATAGAGGGGGTTTGGTCTAAAAAGTCACTCATTTGGCTATTGTATTGAGCCTACCTTATAATAGGTACTCGGTGAACGAAAAGGACTTCGTTTCTGTACGGACATGCCTTCCAACTAGAAATATTGAGATTAGTTGTCCGTAGTAACTTAAGAACACCCCAAACCCATTACTGAAATACATTTTTTTAAAGCTATATCAGGCGTAATCCTGATGGCCCGACTTTTATGGATGATCACAACAAGCGTGTAATTGAAACAGCTCTCCTGTGCGCGCAGGAGCCACTCACCATTACTGAACTGTCTCGTTTATTTGTTGAGGATATTTCCAATGCTGATATCGATGAGGCATTAGTAGAGATTCAGCGGGCATGGGATGACAAGGGGATGGAGCTGGTGCATATTGCCACTGGTTGGCGTTTCCAAAGTCGTCTTTCGATGCGTGAGTTTCTTGATCGATTGACTCCTGAGAAGCCGCCAAAGTACTCCCGCGCTGTCATGGAGACCTTGGCCATTATTGCTTATCGTCAACCCGTTACCCGAGGTGAGATTGAAGAAATTCGTGGTGTAGCAGTCAGTAGTAATGTGATGAAACAACTGGAGGATCGTGGTTGGGTTGAAGTGATTGGCCATAAAGATACGATTGGTCGTCCTGGTCTTTACGCCACTACTAAACAATTTTTAGATGATCTAAGTTTGACTAATCTACAAAGCTTACCCATGTTAGAAGATGCTGCCCCAATGGCTGCAGCAGAACACTTAGGTCAAGCAGTCATGGAATTTGATGCTAATGCCACCGTAGAAACGGTTGTGATTGCGCAGGATCAAGTAACAGAAGAAACAGAAGAAACAGAAGAAACAACGACAGTTGAAATCACTGAAGAAGTTAGCGAAGTAATAGAAGAAGTTACCCCAGAGTCTGAAGACAAATCAGACGAAGCAAAATAATCATTAATGACAAGCTCAAACGAAAACGATTCACCTCCGATAGTTCATTCATCGGCAGCTCCTGCTAATACTGATGGCGCCTCAGATGGTGCCGTTAAAGTCGACGGTCGGGAAGGCGGCGAGCGTCGCCCCCGCCGACCTGGTACCGGTAAGCACCCATTTAATAAAAAGCGTCCTTTCAATAAAGATAGGCCACGCCGTGAAGGGGATTCTGCCAATACATCAAGAGAGGGTGGCGGCAATCATGCTGCTAAGTTAGCCCCAAACCCGGCGGATGTTGAAGCATTATTTGCCTCGGTAGTGTCTGGAGAGTTTGATGCAGCCTTAGATGCCCCAGAAGTATTAGAAGTCAAAAACCCTGATGGTCTCAATGAGAGTGAGATCTCTCATCAAACGGGAGCAGAGCGTCGTGCGCAACGTGCCCAAGGTTCACGTGAAGATGAAGATTCAGATGGGCCTACTGAAGAGGAACTCAATAGTCTGCAATTTGCAAATGTTGACGAGTTGCCTCTGAGTATGCGAGATGAAGTTTGGTCTGATCTTGATGGTTTAGATGATGATGCTGATGACGAAGATACTGTCAAACTACATAAGGTCTTGGCCGATGTAGGGATGGGTTCAAGACGTGATATGGAAGACTTGATTATTCAGGGTCGTGTATCAGTCAATAGCTTGCCAGCCCACATTGGTCAACGAATTGGACCGACTGATCAAGTACGCATTAATGGTAAGCCAGTACATCGCAAAATTCAGACGAAGCCACCCCGCGTCATTCTTTATCACAAGCCATCTGGTGAGATTGTTAGTCAATCTGACCCAGAAGGCCGTCCAACAGTTTTTGATCGTTTGCCTAAGCCTCGTCAAGGGCGTTGGATTGCAGTAGGGCGATTAGACTTTAATACTGAAGGCTTATTGCTATTTACTACTTCTGGTGAATTAGCCAATCGCTTGATGCATCCTCGTTATGGCGTTGAGCGTGAATATGCTGTCCGTATTTTGGGTGAACTCAGTCAGGAAAATACTGCTCTGCTCAAAAGCGGCATACAGCTAGATGATGGTCAAGCCAAATTCTTACGCTTAGCAATGGGCGGTGGCGATGGCGCTAATCGTTGGTATCACGTTGCTTTGACTGAAGGACGTAATCGCGAAGTGCGTCGCATGTTCGAAGCAGTAGGTCATACCGTTTCACGTCTACTTCGCACTCGTTACGGCATGTTCTTGCTACCCCCACGTTTAAGACGTGGAAAATGGGAGGAAGTTGAGGCGGGTGGCATCTATAACTTGATGAAGTTTGCAGGCTTGAAGATGCCTCAACCACAAGATAAAGGCCGGAACCCAAACTCACAGGGTCGTGACCGTCATTCCCCTCCAACTGGCGACTTTCAGCCAGATCCTATGCAAACCTCAGTTTCTTATTGGGGTTCTCGTGACGCCTTAACGATGGCTAGTGGCCATAACGGCCTAACCCATCAGGGTAAAAACGGTAAACCGGGTGGCGGATCTGCTGAGGGACGAGGCCCATTTAGAGGTCGAACACAAGGCGGCAGACCTGGTCAAGGCGCTCAGGGCGGACAAGGTGGCCAGGGCCAAAATCGCAATAAGGCTAAAAAAGTGCACCACGGGCAGTCAGCATTTGTAACTGGAAACCCTCAAAATCCAGGAAATGGACCGAAAAGAAGTGCCCCAAAAGGTAGAAAACCCTTCAATAAAGGTCCGAGAAAGCCTCGAAATCCTGGCGAAAGCTTCTGATTTCTAACAGTTTTCCTCCAAATCAGCTATAATTTTGGTCTTACTGCAGGCATCTGCGGTATTAGGTAGTTACCGACTGATGTTGCGATCAACGTAAGTCGGCCTGTTCTGAATTTCGAGAATATGGGCTTTAAAGCCCATTTTTTTTTGCCATTTTGGTATGAAGGGTTGTTGTGAAAGATCAGCAGATTATTTCTGCAGAGCTGGAAAACTTGGGCTATACGCTGGTCGATATCGAGCGTGAAGCTGGAGGTTTGCTGCGTGTCACGATTGAAAACCCAGATTATGAGCGTTTGATTACTGTTTTAGATTGTGAAAAGGTAAGTCATCAATTGAGCTACGCCTTGCCTGTTGAGAATATTCCTTATGAGCGTTTGGAGATTTCTTCACCAGGCCTAGATCGCCCTGTAAAAACAGCGATTGATTTTGAGCGCTTTACCGGAATGGAAGTGGATTTGAAGTTGCGTGTTGCTGTTGATGGTCGCAAGAATTTTCGTGGTGTATTGCAAGGTTTGCTGAGTGGTGAATTAGATTCACCTGATGCGAAATTTAGTTTGTTGTTTGAGGGTGCTGATGGTCAGCCCTCTCAGTTGGAGTTTTCTTTAGCCGAGGTCGATAAGACTCGGTTGGTCCCTGTTATTGATTTCAAAGGAAGAAAGTCATGAGTCGAGAAGTTCTCATGTTGGCAGATGCCTTAGCGCGTGAAAAGAACGTTGATCAAACGATTGTGTTTGAAGCGCTTGAAATGGCATTGGCATCAGCCACAAAAAAACGTTATGCAACCGAAGATGTAGATATTCGCGTATCGATTGATCGTGAATCTGGTGAATACGAAACCTTCCGTCGCTGGTTGGTTGTGCCAGATGAGGCCGGACTCCAGGAGCCAGATAAAGAGATTTTACAATTTGAAGCTCAAGAGCAAATTCCTGATATGGAAGTTGGCGACTACATTGAAGAGCAAATTGAATCTCTTGCCTTCGGTCGTATTGGTGCTCAAGCAGCTAAGCAAGTGATCTTGCAGCGCATTCGCGATGCAGAGCGCGAGCAAATCTTGAATGATTATCTTGAGCGTGGCGAGAAAGTCATGACAGGAACAGTGAAGCGTGCCGATAAGAATGGCTTGATTATTGAATCCGGTCGTGTTGAAGCTTTATTGCGTCGCGATCAAATGATTCCTAAAGAGAATTTACGCTCTGGTGACCGAGTGCGTGCGTATATTCTCAAAGTCGATCGTGAAGCACGTGGCCCACAAATTGAACTCTCTCGTACTTGCCCAGATTTCTTGATTAAGTTATTTGAGAATGAAGTTCCTGAAATGGAGCAGGGCCTGCTAGAGATTAAGGGTGCTGCTCGTGATCCTGGCATCCGTGCAAAGATTGCTGTTATTACCTATGACAAGCGTATTGATCCTATTGGCACATGTGTTGGCGTTCGCGGAACACGAGTCACAGCAGTGCGCAATGAAGTTGCTGGTGAAGCGGTTGATATTGTTTTATGGTCTGAAGATCCAGCGCAGTTTGTGATTGGTGCTTTAGCTCCTGCTCAAGTTTCATCAATCGTAGTTGACGAAGAGCGTCATGCTATGGACGTTGTCGTTGATGAAGAAAATTTGGCAATTGCGATTGGCCGCAGCGGACAAAACGTGCGCTTGGCCAGTGATTTGACAGGTTGGCAGATCAATATCATGACTCCAGAAGAATCTGCTGAGAAAACAGAGAAGGAAGCATCTTCCGTTCGTCAGCTGTTTATGGATAAGTTAGACGTTGACCAAGAGGTTGCTGATATCTTGATCGAAGAAGGCTTCAACACATTAGAAGAGGTTGCTTATGTTCCCCTCTCTGAAATGCTAGAAATTGATTCATTTGATGAAGACACCGTTAATGAATTACGCAATCGTGCGCGTGATTCCTTATTAACGATGGAGCTCGCAAAAGAAGAGCGGATTGGTGAAGTATCACAAGATTTGCGTTCCTTAGAGGGAATGACAACCGAACTGATCGCCAAGCTTGCCGAGAATCAAGTTCACACCCGTGACGACCTTGCTGAACTAGCTGTTGATGAGCTGGTTGAGGCGACACAAATTGACGAAGAAACTGCGAAAACGCTCATCATGAAAGCGCGCGAACATTGGTTTACT
>Ga0114975_10001999_pt1 | contig 14126 bp, 11 predicted proteins | sample S_130626_EF_Meta_FD_87031 | JGI IMG/M metagenome (GOLD analysis project Ga0114975, IMG submission 87031) | Freshwater microbial communities from Lake Simoncouche, Canada to study carbon cycling - S_130626_EF_MetaG | ecosystem: Environmental > Aquatic > Freshwater > Lake | place: Lake...
CCAAGTAAAGAAATTCATAGACGCTCTAGCTTTTATGAATTCAGTTAATTATAATGTGGGTAATGACATACCATCGCAATTATTAAAGAACTTATCACAAACTTTAGGTTGGTCAAAAAACATATCACCAATTACCAACGAAAATTTTTTAAATTCTGTTTTTGGTGGTGAAGAATTTAGTGAGTTTCCTGGTGTTGGTAGGGGATATACCCCCGATGAGTTAAATTATCAATTTTATAGAAATTTGATTCTGAACTCCGCATACCTTTTTAAATCAAAAGGGACAAGAAAATCAATAGAGGGGTTACTAAGATTAGTTGGGGCTCCCGATGCGTTGGTTGATTTTAATGAGTATATCTATGTTGCTGACCAAAAGATTAATATGACGCAGTTCAATCAAGAATTTGCTCAGATATCAGGAGGAACATACTCAAAAGAACTACCTGTATTAGAACCTGGTAACACATTCAAAGTACAAGGACGAGTATTTACAGGGTTTACCACAGAGACAATAGTAGAAGATGCTGACATAACCTTAGAAGAGTTTCCAATAGATATTAATGGATACCCAAGAGCTCCCGAAGACACGGATAATTTTTATTTCCAAATAGGTGCGGGGTGGTTTGAAAGTACACCTTCACATAGGTCTAATGAGGTATTTGATTCTGTTAATACGACATTCACGGGTCAAAACCCTAACTACCAAACTAAATTAGCACCATTCACATATGGTCAAGTTTATTTGGATAGATTTAGAGATTTCCCATATACTGACTTAGGATTTACTTTAACTAAAACAATAGATAACAAGAAAAGTTGGTCAACTTTAGAGACGGGGTTAAGAAGAAATTCTGACGGTAATAATTCATTCTACTTTGTTGATGATGAAAGATTAGTACTTAATGTAAAGAATGTTGATCTTTTCTTAAATCCTGCGCAAGCCTTAGTTTATGATGTATGGTATACATCAAGTAATTATGATTATCCAATACCCGCTTCAGGATTAACTATTAGTGGTAATTGTTATTGCCCAACATACCTTAATCCAACCATATTGGATAGTACGTTAATAGATCCAAACCCATCACAAAAAACATTCTTTGAATTTGCTCAAACCTTTTGGCAAAATATGATTAATGTTAGGGATAGACAATATGTAACAAACGGTAAGACGGGTGGATACCCAACATTAGAATATATTTATTGGAAATACTTGAAATCCGGTGAAGGTAACAACGCTCCGAACACCGATTATACATATCAAAAAATGATTGATTACATAGGTGGGTTGGGTGATTATTGGATAAGATTGGTTGAACAAATGGTACCAGCAACTACTATTTGGAATACGGGTGTTAGATACGAGAACTCAGCATTTCATCGTCAAAAATTTGTATGGAGAAGACAAAGAGGTTGTCAAATTGTACCTGTACTTTGTAATCCTTGTACTCTTATTGGTCCAATATTTACCGTTGATTGCCCACAAGCATCAACAACTTGTGATGTTTATCCTTGGACTAGTAACCCTAATATAACTAATTTTGGTTCAATTTTAAGTCAATTAGTATTGAATTACACCAATGGAAATAATTGTGATGTTAACACAATATCGTCCGATTGGTATGTTAAGATATCATTAGGTGGGTCTGAGATAATAAGTTATCCATTCTTTAATAATGGTTTTGGTTTAACTTTAGGTCCTGGTGTTAGTTATCCATCGTCTAGTCAGTGGCTAACGGCACTTGAATCACAATTGGATTTACTTATAGATTATGGGTTAGATTATTATATAGTAAATAATGAGGTGACTATTTATACCCTTACTTGTGATGGTAATAACCTTAACTCAGATTTTAAAATAAATGTGGGAATAAATTTCAATATATCTTGTTCATAAAATGGCTTGCGATTTTAATTTTAGTGATTTTAGTGTAGTTGGTGACTGTCAAAATAATGGATCGGGGTCATTTACCCTCAATCTATCTACGACATCAGAACCGATGAGTATTACTTGGTATCTACCAAATCCTTGGTCTCCAAGTGCGGGTGGAGGACCCTCAGTTGAAACAGATATTTTTAATGGGTTGAGAACATATAGTAATCTACCGGCCGGTTTATATGTACTAGAAATAAATGACTCTTGTGGCGGGCCTACCGAGTTAACACAAAACAATAGAACAACACTTAACATATATGTTTCTTCGGCGTCTAGTTGTGTGTCAATTACTAAAGTAACCCCAACTACTTGCGGTTTAGTGAATGGGTCTTTAACCGCCACAGTTGCTAATATTAACGGTTCGGTTACATATAAATTATATTTAGAAAATAATAACAATAGAGTACCTCCTATTAATACATCACCAGATGTACCATATGAACCTGATTTAATAAGATTAGAAGTCACCAACTCTGATACATTCGTTTTCGATAATCTACCGTACGGTATATATTATGTAATTGCCGATGACGGAGGAGGGTGTACAGGTAGAAGTGAAAATTCTATAATACAGAATTCCACACTATTAAATTATGGGTTATATCCGGTTAATAGTTCAAATTGTGGTACTGTCGGCACTGGTGTCGGTAGAATATTTATTACGGGATTAACCGGAGTTGCTCCATATACTTATTTATGGTCATCATCAACACCAGAACTATTAGAAAATAATGTATCGTTAACGGGGGTTTCAATAACAGGATTAACCACTGGCGATTATAGTGTTACCATAACAGATGCGCAAGGTTGTACATCAACCAAAAGTGCGCTTATTATTGATGTACCTCCGGTGTCATTAGGACCTATAACTCCAACACCACCGACTTGTTTTGACCCTAACGGGTCAATAGAGATAACAGTGATAAATGGTACTCCACCATATAGGTACTACATACCATCAATAAATTATATTGCCATATCTTACGAACAAACATATACCTTTCCTAATTTATATGGGGGTATTTATGATATAACCGTAACAGATTCATCCCTTTGTAGTGTTAATACACAAGTAAGTTTAGCCCAAGCAAATAGTTTTGCGGTTACAAGTACTGATGTTATTAATAGTGTTTGTGGTGATAATAATGGTAGTATTTCAATAATATTGAATGGTAATCCAAACTCTAAGTATAACTATTCGCTTAAAAAAAGTAATGGGGATAGCTTTAATCAACCACAACAAGGTCTAAGCACTTCGTTCAGTAATCTATTTCCCGATACATACACATTAACAATATCCGATACTATTTGTACTTATAGTGGTACTGTTGTTATTGAGTCAACTTTATCATATAATGTTACGACACAAGCGTCAGGTACTACTTGTGGAGGTAACAATGGAAGTGTAGTAATATCTAAAACAACAGGGGGAACTTCACCGTTTATATACTCAATTCAAGGAGGTAACGGAAGTCCTATTCCACCATCAACTCAAACGCCATTAAATTCATATCCTTTTAATAATTTATCGTCAGGGTATTATGAAGTAATGGTTGAGGATAATGCCGGATGTATAACAATTAATTACTTCTCAATAGATGAGAGTGAAGCGATAGATTTCATATTAATACCGACAAGTTCCACTAACGGATCCAATGGAGAGATATTTGCTAACATATATCAAGGAATACCCCCATTTACTCTAACTTGGTCATCAAATGTTAATGGTCAAACAGGTACGGCAATTAATAATTTATCTGCTGGAACATATACTTTAACGGTACAAGACAACGATGGATGTGCGATCACTAAAGAAGTTATAATAACAGGGTCATTTGTATTATCAAACTTGAGTGAGTATAATATTTGTGAAAGTACGATATCAAGTACTAATAATATTACTGAAAGAACTTTAGGTAAAATGTTACTTGAGGGTTATTTGGATTTAACTAATGGTTGTACGGATTGTTTATTAAGTTCGGCAACATTCTCTGCGGTTGCCACAGTAGCCGGAAACTCCTACTCACAATCATTTTATACCGCCACAACTTTAAACGATGTTCCGGCAAATAGTAGTTGGTATAATACTGTTGATACATTACTAAGTGACGTAACAGGGATTGGTGAAGTTATAGTTGACACCAACAATAATACAATTACGGTTAATACAAGTTGTGAAGAAACCACGGATGCATTATCAAACCAAAACATTACGGTACAAGTATCCATATTATATGATATAAATTGTGTATCTTGTTAAATAAGTTATGAAGAGTATTATCATATCATCAATAACGGGTCTTACACCACCATACGAAATATATATTTGTGATGTTCATGGTAATAGATGTCAATATATTGATACTATAACTAGTAACGTCCCCCCAATTGACGTAATACCACTACCTCTATTATTTAGCGGAGCACCATCTGTTGGTCTTAAAATTATTGAGACCATAGTCCCCTGTGAAAAATTTCAATTAGTTACTTGTACGTATCTACCAAATGTATATTTTACTTTTTGTGATTGCGGTGATTTATCTAATTGTATTTATACGGAAGATAACCCAAATCTTAATTTCGGTGATATTGTCTCATTAAATGATTATGGTAAATGTTGGGTATATTCGGGATACCAATTTACTAATGACTCTGCTTTAACTTTAACTCATAGTGAACCTGTTTATACGACTTGTAAGGAGTGTTACAATGCGGTGGCACCAACTTACTTTAGTGCTTGTTGTTATGACTACACATTTACTTTAGATGGAGTGTTTCAAGATACATTCGTACCTGATAGTAGATGGTATGTTAATATACCAAGTTCATCTTTAGGGAGTGGTACGGGTTATACGGGATGTACCACGGTTGTGGCTAATTACTCAAATCCAAGTCAAACATACACGAGTATTGATTGGAATAACACAACAAATAGAGAAACCTCTAATATCTTTCCATTCCCACCTATGAGAGATTGTAATGATTGTCAGGATGTCTTCCCTTGTTGATTTTTCTCAACACTCTCATATAAAGACATCAATTTAAGTGAGTCCAAGTAGTTTTTTTCTAATTTATCTAACACCTGTGGTTTAGCACCTCTCTCACACGCTTCCTCATACGCTCTTTCAGATTCGGTAACCATCTTTTCTATTGTTCTTAATAATTTCATATAATATAAATACTCTAAGGTATATTAATACCACAAAACATTAATTAAGATATTTATAACTAAAAATAACCAATTATTATTTAGTTTGTAAGAATTATTATTAAATGACCCATTATTTCAAATCCTGTTGCGATTCCAGTTTTACGTTTACACTAACCAACTCCCCAACATTAACGCTTGGTGATATAAAGTATGTAATTGTACCCAATTATTTCAGCGGTTGTTGTACGGTTGTAGATTACTTATACCCTGAGTCGCCAACATATTCTTTTTTATCGCCAGGGGTTACTTTAGAGGGTTCTTACGCCAATTGTGGTGTATGTACCGCATCATATGTCTGTAATAGAGTTACGGGGATTAGTGAGTGTGATATCGTCACAATATCACCAATGACAATTACTTGTAGTCCAAATCTATCAAATAATAGTATTACTATGTTAGTATCGGGTGGTACACCACCTTATAAAATTCTTTGGAGTACAGGAACTTTAGGACCTACTTTAACTAATGCCACTCCTAATGGAGTATATAGTGTAACGGTAACCGACTACAATTGGCCAAACGGAGGGTCTGACTATACCGCAACCACAACCTGTTCTCTAATAGTTCCTAGTCAAACACCATCACCCACACCAACACCAACACCCACTCCAATACCTGTCGTATATCCTAATTTATGCTTACAATATACTATTAATAATGTTACAACATTATATACATTCATACCAACTGGAAATATTGTAAATGGCAAACCTACTTGGAGTTCTGGTTCTCTTGTTATAAGTTGGGGAGGATTACAATCACCTTATTGGTTTGTTATTATAAATAGAACTACTTTACAAATTACTAACCCTAACACCCCACCAATAGGTGTTTGGAGTTCATTTGGTGTCCCCGCTAGTGCCACTTCATATATTGGGACTTGTAATTCGCCTGTAATGAGTTTAACTCTACCTAATATTAGCGCTCCTAATTGCGTTAATACTTCAACAGGTTCGATAATAGTTAACGCGATTAATGCTCAATCACCCGTATTATACTCAAAGAATGGAGGAGTTACAACACAACTATCGCCAATATTTAATGGTTTACCGGCAGGATCTTATAATATTTGGGTACAAGATGGATCATCAAACATATCACAACAGACCGCAGTTGTTCCGGCCGGTCCACCAACAAATTCATATAATCTAATAATAGATTCCACAATAATACCATTAAGTTCAACGCAGAGTCAATTAACATTTAAAATTGTTGTTAGGGATACAAATAATACCATCATATCAAATTTACCGGCTGGTACAATAATAACATTTAATTTATCTGAATATAATAAATTTATGGTGGCGACTAATCCGGCGTACGGTAGTCAATCAAAGACCGTTCAAGTACATAAAAACGGAGTTCCTGTAGGGATAGCACCAACAACCTCATCGTCAACACAAATAGTACCAACAGGTGTTGCGGGATGTTCGGGAGGAACTCAAGAATATTCAACCGCAACCACTTTAAATTATAATGGTATTACAATATCAGGAGCGGACGTAATATCAGGAACGGTTGTAACTTCAGTAACTAGATTAAATACTTTATCTTGTTACGTTAAATCAACTGATAATGTGTCGATAAATAGCTCATCAATTAACAATGGATGTACTTGTTGTAATGTTACTGGATCACCAACAAGTAATACTATGACCATTAACGGTAAATAAAAAACAACTAATAAAGTATTTATAGAAAATGGCTTATATATTAAAAAATACATCAGGTTTAGTTAATACAAGAATTACCGATATTGGTAGACAAAAAATATCACAAGGTAACTTCAACATAACTTATTTCCAAGTCGGAGATAGTGAGGTTTCGTACAACGCAATAAGTGGTTTTAATCAAACAAATAGTGTTGTATTAGAGCCTGCTTTTAATTCACAAAATGGTGCCCCTGTACCCCAAGCCAATTTTCAAAATGTTAAGTACCCTTATTATGTTGATACGTTATCAGGAGCAACTTACGGAATACCATTTATGGATTCCACAGTTTCAAATGTCTATAATGTAGCCCCTATGAGAGGATTTTTTAGTGCTGACACAACCACATTGCCTACAAATTGGTATGCTAGAACAGGTAGTGAATATGTTAAGACAGGTAATTACTATGTGGAAATGAATAATTTGGGTAATGATCAAAATACTATGACTTTACTTCCTAGTATTTGTAATACCGCAACAACATATTCATTTTCAGCGGGAGATTTTGTTACAATTTATTATGATGGATTAGGATTAACTAATTGTAATTGTACTTATACTTCGGTTTCATCCCCATGTACAACCGTTTATTCACCATATAACCCATGTCCTCCAGTGCCCCCAAGTGATAGGTCGTGCTTTATGTCATTTCAAAGTTGTATACCTATTTTAACATATAGAATTATTGGGGTTAACGGCAACACAATCACTGTGGATAGGAAAGTACCTAACTATTCAACTCCAGGAATAACAGGTGAGGCAAGAGTATTGGTATACCCATCAGGTATGAATAATTTCTACGATAGTGCGACGCCAGAACCACATTGGAATCAAGATGTTTTAAATTTTGAATCTGTATGTGATGTTGATTTATTTAATGTTAATATATGGAATATGAATATTCCTTGGTCAGAATCCCCGGCAGGTTTAAATAGTTCCGCTTATAAGGATTATACTAATTTTGGATCTGTAAATTATTTGGGTAGTAAAGAATACTTTGGATATAGTAATAGTAACGGTCAAACTGATAGTGATACTGTTAATTATTATAATTCTCTTGGTGATAAAATTATTGTACCGGGTAAAGACCAAAAAGCGATTGCTATCGTTCATTACACTAATAACACCATTGACTTTGTTTATGGTGAGAAATTCGCTTTACAACCATATGATCCTTTGAATGAAACCAACACGGTTGGTATGGCAAGAAATTTTAGATTCACAATACCTTGGTTACAATGGCATAAATCAACAAATTGTTGTCAAGGACAAACATTTTATGTTGACCCACCAAATGCGGAATTTGAAGAATTAGGATTGTTTCAAGAACATTATCTAACCTCAAATAAAAATACGGATATGAATAATCCGGGACATAGATATTACCATCTTTGGGATACAAATCCTAACGTAATTGATGGATACCCAAGTAGAATAGGTAAAGTGTTTCCGGATTTAAATACAATAGTTATTGACGATGAGGAGATAATAGCGGCGATGTCGTATAAGTCCAACAGGAATTGGACATTACCAGCTCCTAGATTAGTATTATCAACACCAAACGGAGAAGGTGTTTTAACAGGTAATACTGATTATATGTATGTGACATATAGATTCTCAACCGGACTTTTCTATACCAATTCATTACATTGTAATTATTATTCATCAATATTAGGTCCTAATCAAACTTGTAATAGTACTAGTCAAGATGTGGCAATTACATTCGGAAATGAGTTCGGATGTCTTGGTAATTTTACTTATGATTCTTTTGAAATACTATGTCATAAAGTAAGTGGGGAGGGAAGACCAAGCCCAACAGGATGGAAAAAAATAAATGCGACAAATCAATTATCAGCAACCACAAATGGCGATTTAATAACTACTAGTGGTATAACAGGAACTACATTATTTATTACAAAATCGTTATATGATTCAGCGCCAACTTATAACTTAAATAATTACATTACATTACCCACAGTTGGACAAACAGGACAAACTCTTAACTTCGGAGATGAGTATTATTTCTACGGTAATATTGAAACGGAAATACAGGCTACCATATATGAAATGAGATGGTTATGTAATCTAAATCAAAATGAGTTTAACTATTCGTCAAATCCAACTTGGGCAGCAGGAACACCGACATATATTACCGAAGTGGCTTTATATGATAATATTAGAGACCTGATGGCTATTGCTAAGTTACAATCACCCATAGAAAGACAGAGTATACAACAATTCTTGGTTAAGCTTGATATATAAGTATCATTTACAAATTTAACTAATATATTACCATATGTAATATGGCAAAGCAACAAATTAAGAATAACCCAAAAGTATTGGGTTTAGACGTGTCAACTAAAACTATCGGTTGGGCTCTATTTGATATAATGAGTCAAGAATTATTAGAATTAACTCACATCTCACCAGTCCCCAAACCAAAAGAAGATAATAAAATTAAGGAGTTATTTCTAAAGGCTGAGGTATTCAAACAAAAGTTAACCGAGTATAAGAATTTAGGTATTACAAAAGTAATCATAGAAGAACCTCTACTTAACTCTAACAATGTTTATACTGTTCAAACCCTACTTAGGTACAATACACTAATCTCTAAGGAGATATACGACACATTAGGTATAGTTCCTGAATACATATCAACATACAACTCAAGAAAGTTTGCTTTCCCTGAATTGGTTAAAGAGAACGATAAAAATAAGTTTGTATTGTTTGGTGGATTACCTAAAGATATTGACAAGAAAATGATTGTTTGGGACTTGGTTGCCAAGAGAGAACCCCAAATTGAATGGCAATATACTAAGAATCAAACTCTTAAGAAAGAGAATTTTGACATGACAGACGCTTATGCTTGTGTTTTAGGACATATGCATCAAGAAAGTATTTGGAAATAATATTATACTATTTGTGGTGGGGGACAAACTAAATTGTCATTAATCGTTATAAACGATCTAGTTCCACCTGCGACCGTATTTCTACCAGAACCACCACTTGGAGTCATTGTCATTGTGGGTGTTGGTGTTGGACCTAAATTCTGAACATTGAAACAGAAGTTAACATTAGAACATAATTGACTTGACGCAGTTGGCGATGGGGTCATCGTCGGTGTTGGTGTTGGATAAGTGTATCCTGACGTTACCGTAGGTGTCATCGTTGGGGTTATTGATGGTGTTGGTGGTATAATATCACAATCAAAAAATGCATCAATATTTAAAACACTACAATCGTTTGTTGGTGATGGAGTCGGAGTTGGACACATCGCGTTTGAGAAAAAACCACTTGAAAAGTTAGGTGTGGGACTCTGACAACTATTACCCCCAAACAAAATACAAGTACCACCTAAACTTGTGGATAAACACCAAGATGTTGACCCTGTGTTGTAGTATATTAATCCAGGTGTATATCCATCACCTACGTAAAATAAATACCCATCATATGTTCCACCTGAATAATAGTTACCATCATATTGTGATGTTGATGAATACATTGTGGAAAGGCAATAACTCGACCCTGTTGATGTGAATGGTGATCTGAAAACACCTAAGGCTTGTGATGAACTAGGTTGGGAATATAAGGTTGATATACCTGTGTTAACTAAATTTAAATCAGTTAAGTTATCGTAACTATACCAAGTCCAAGTTGAGGTGCCTCCACTTAACATATAATTAACACCATTATATGTTGCTAATGAAACTATTTGTTTGTTGTTTACGTAAGGGAGGATTTCAATCTCATTAACCATAGTCCCACCTGTGGTGTATTCGGATACGTAGTATTTTCCTAAATCATCGTTGTAATATGTAATTACCAGTGTTTGTTTTTTAACGTCATATTTTATGTCATTAATTAGTCCGCTAGTATAAGGTAAGGTAAACAAATCTACCGAGTTAATTGATGAACCGCTAACAGGATATAACAAAATTTTATTTCCTTCAAAATCAATACCACCACCTCCAATTAAAACATCTTCACTAATCGCAACTAATGAATGTAATTGAGAAGTTCCGATAATTGGTTTATTAGTTGGTCCTGTTAAAGTTACGGAATTACCTAATATAATTGGGGAATATGAGATTGTGTATTCGTTAATACTTGAATTGTCAGACCCTTGAAACCAAAATTTACTATTAGTATTTGCTATACCGTAGGGGTAATCAAACGTCACACCAGTAACAAGAATAACACCACCATCTGTCGCATCTTGATATAGTATTTGATTGGTGGTAAAAAAGTCCCAATCGGTAAAAAATATAGTTTCATTTGAATAACAGGTATATACCGTACTAGCGGATGTTCCCGTACAATTTAATGTTCCGTTGTTAACCGGTGACCAATTTATTGAGGTGGGTAGACAATTATTACAATTACTCATATTTTAACTAATTAAGGACATTCAGGATAAGTTGTCCCACTAAATTTTATCATATTACAATTGGATGAGTCAACCACCTTAACGGCAAAATCGGAATAACTTGAAAAAATGAAAGGTAACTCAAACGAATAAGGTAAGTTACCTGATGTAATTGTTGATATCCAAGTACAAGACACTTGATTCACGTCACAAACATATATGTTATATGGTGATAATCCTGTTACTGAGGTTATTTCTACGTATTTTGGCATCTAATTGTGTTCTATGTCAATAAATATAGTGTTATTAGAAAACTTGTGAATATTGATTGATTTATAAATTTTGTTTATCTTTGTGGTAATGTTAGACGAGCAAGAAATCATATTAGATATTGTAAGGAGTTTTTTAGGTAAAGAAAAACAACACTACGAAAGTAAGGGTCAATACTCATTCAATTGTCCCAACTGTGACGAAGGGAGACATAAGGGTAATTTGGAGATTAACATCTTCAAAGACGTTTATCATTGTTGGTCTTGCGGAGATACGGAAGGAACTCATGGACCATTAGGTAAGTTAATTGAAAATAACGGAACCAAGAAACAGGTTAAGTTATATAGGATGTTAAAACCCAAAGAAGATGAGAAAATAACACCCAAGAAACCAAAACTAGTACTACCCCAAGGATATACCAAGTTTAAGGATTCCAATCCTGTTTATCCAATATATAGACAAGCAATGAAATACCTAAAAGAACGAAACATAACCGACCAAATGATTGAGAAGTATCAGATTGGTTTTTGTGATGATGGTGAATTCTCAGGTAGGATAATCATACCCTCGTATGATAGTAACAATAAGTTAAACTATTTCATTGCCAGATCTTGGAACAAGACAACCAAGGCTAAGTATAAGAACCCAACCGCAGAGAAAGACAAGATAATCTTTAATGAGAACCTAATAGATTGGTTTAAGGATGTTTATCTTTGTGAGGGGGTATTTGATGGTATCTTCTTGGATAACTCAATACCTATGCTCGGAAAACATATGTCAAAACTATTGTTTGAGACAATATATGAGAAAGCATTAAATAATGTAATCATTGCTTTGGATGGTGATGCCTTTGATAATGCTAAGAGATTGTTTCACGAATTGAATGGGGGTAGGTTGTTTGGTAAGGTTAAGATATTAAAACTACCTGAAGATAAGGACATTGCGGATTTACAGGGGAAAGTAGAAGATTTTTTTGTGGAAATCAAATAATATGTGTATATTTGTAAAACCAAATACGACATAATTATGAAAACTCTCATCACACTTTTATTTTTGACGATAGCAACTCTTGTTAATGGTCAAACAATTAAATACCGAATGGTTGATTTCACATACTTCAAATACCCATCGGCAACTACATTTTGGTTAGCAATTGAATCAAACAAAGTGGAGTTTGATTCACTAAAAAGTCATTGTAATACTATATACACTATTGATATAAAAAATAATGTTTTTAGTTTTGTTGACCATAAAGGGGATAAAGAATCGTATAAGATGTTAGATGTTACTCAAACAGAACTTGCTTTAATGGTGGAATTTTTAATCCCAAATAAAGGTACTTACCATTTTCTTTTCGGTAAAAATGTGATTGGGGACACTTCATTAATTATTAGAAAGAAAGAAGTGGTTAATGGTAATACAGAAGGTTTCTTTACTAATAAAGTTGAATTAATTAAATAAAAAAAGGGACTTAAAGTCCCTTTTTTTATTATACTTTACCACTTAAGGTTTTTAGTTTACTTAGAAAATAATTATAATATGCTTGGTCCAAACCTTGTTTAGTAAATTTAGCCGGATTTACACCACTTTTAGATAACAATTGCGTTACTATTGGATAAGTGCCAAACATTGATGTTATAGATTTGTCACCTTCTGGTGATATTTTTTTAGTAACATAGTATTTATTTGCAGATTTAATAAAATTTTGCATTTCACCTCTTGTTTTCGTTAAAGCGGCATTAGGTTGTTCATTATCTTTTTGTGCTTGAATTTCAGAGAAATTAAAAAACTTAACCAAATCATCTGAGCTATCAACAACTGGTGTTATGGAGAATGCGTCAGCGTCCGTAATTCCACTCATTAAAGTGATAATTGGATCAGATGGAGTTTGAGGAGCATTAGTACCTCCAGTTGGTCCTGTAGGTGCCGGTACTGGATCGGGTGCCGCTTGTTCAGATAAATAGTTTTTTCTAGTTGCGGATTGATGCATTTCCAAAATCCTGTTTCTCTCTTCTTGAGAGATATCATTAAATAAGTTTTTCATATAAATATTTTTTATTATAAATACTTTGTTTTATAGAAAAAAAATAACTATATTTAAACAAACATATTAAATGAATACAATTTTAGAGTTAAATAAGTTTAGTCATATAAAGTATTATGACGAACCCCACAAATATTACGCAGGTAATAGGGAATTCACAAGTGCCACTACATTCATCGGTAAATTCAAAAATAAATTTGATACCGAGAATATGGCTCAAACCTATGCCGATAAGAGAGGTCTTATGGTTGAGGATGTTATCAATGAGTGGGACTTAAAGAGGGATATATCCACCGTAAAGGGGTCAATGGTTCACAATTACGCAGAGAACTTTTGGTATAACAAAGTATTCCCATACGATCCGTCTGTTTCCATAAAGAAATTTGGGACGGACATCATCAAAGAAAAGTTTGAGAAGTGCGTAACCATATTTGAGAGATTCTATAACGATGCCAAAACCAATCTAATTCCTGTTAAGATGGAGTTTGTGGTTGCGGATGAGGACTACGGAATTGCGGGAATGGTGGATTGTTTGTTTTATAATAAAAAGTCAGGTATGTTGGAAATATATGACTATAAGACAAATAAG
>Ga0114975_10002002_pt1 | contig 14114 bp, 12 predicted proteins | sample S_130626_EF_Meta_FD_87031 | JGI IMG/M metagenome (GOLD analysis project Ga0114975, IMG submission 87031) | Freshwater microbial communities from Lake Simoncouche, Canada to study carbon cycling - S_130626_EF_MetaG | ecosystem: Environmental > Aquatic > Freshwater > Lake | place: Lake...
TGGAAATCCAAAGCCACCAACTCGCGGTCCAAACAAATTAGTAACCTGGAAAGAAGCATCAGCAGTTCTAGCTGGCGTAAATGATGGACTCGCAAATGAAGGTGTTCAAGCTGGTGAGCCAACGTTGCTCGGCTTAAAGCTAAGCAAGGAAGGTAAGTAATGACAAAACTTGCGCCAGTACTTTCGGCACATTGGGATGAAAAAGACTCCTTTACCATTGCAGCTTACAAACGCCACGGTGGTTACACAGCATCTGCAAAAGCACTTGCGATGGATCCCGATGCCGTAATTCAACTTGTAAAAGATTCTGGTCTACGTGGTCGCGGTGGTGCTGGTTTTCCTACCGGCATGAAGTGGGGCTTTATTCCACAAGGCGATAACAAAGATCATTACTTAGTTGTAAATGCGGACGAGTCAGAACCTGGCACTTGTAAAGATACGCCACTATTAATGGCTAACCCACACGTACTTATCGAAGGTTGCATAATTGCGGCCCACGCAATCCGCGCAAAGCATGCATTTATTTATATTCGTGGCGAAGTAACTCACGTAGTTCGCCGAATGAACCAAGCAATTGAAGATGCTTACGCAGCTGGTTACTTAGGTAATGGCGTCGAGTTGGTTCTACACGTTGGTGCCGGTGCATATATTTGCGGCGAAGAAACCGCACTCCTAGATTCACTTGAAGGCTTCCGTGGCCAACCTCGTTTGCGTCCACCATTTCCTGCTATTGCAGGCCTTTATGCGCGGCCAACTGTTGTAAACAACGTTGAATCAATCGCATCTGTGCCAGCGATTGTTGCTAACGGAGCTGACTGGTATCAATCAATGGGAACTGAAAAGAGTAAGGGAACAACTCTTTACTCCTTGTCAGGCCATGTTGTTAACCCAGGCCAGTTTGAAGCACCACTTGGAATCACACTTCGCGAAATTCTTGATTTAGCAGGCGGAGTTCGCCCAGGCCACAAGTTGAAGTTCTGGACACCTGGAGGATCATCAACACCACTATTTACAGATGCGCATCTTGATGTGCCGTTGGATTATGAAGGTGTTGCAGCTGCAGGTTCAATGCTTGGCACAAAAGCGCTACAAATTTTTGATGAAACTACATGTGTTGTTCGTGCGGTTTTGCGTTGGACAGAGTTTTACAAGCACGAGTCATGCGGAAAGTGCACACCGTGTCGTGAAGGCACATGGTGGTTGGTACAAATCTTGCGCGATCTAGAAGCAGGTAATGGAACAGAGGCCGATCTGGCTAAGTTACTTGATCTGTGCGACAACATTATGGGCCGTTCATTCTGTGCTCTTGGTGATGGTGCAACAAGTCCAATTACATCCTCAATTAAGTACTTCCGCGATGAATACATTGCCCACCTAACTCAGGGTGCATGCCCATTTGATCCAGTTGCTTCAACTTTATTTGTTGGGGCTGGTGCGTAAATGACAACTGAAGTTGTTGACATGATCACCGTTGTAATTGATGGGTTCGAAGTAACTGTTCCAAAGGGAACTTTAGTGATTCGTGCAGCCGAACAGCTTGGAATCCAAATTCCACGTTTCTGTGATCACCCCTTGCTAGATCCAGTGGGTGCATGTCGTCAATGTTTAGTGGACATCGAAATTAATGGCCGCGCATTTCCAAAGCCTCAGGCATCTTGCACAATTCCTGTTGAAACCGGAATGATTGTAAAAACACAATTAACTTCTACCGTTGCTGAAAAGGCGCAACGCGGAGTAATGGAGCTTTTGCTAGTAAACCACCCACTTGATTGCCCAGTGTGCGACAAGGGTGGTGAGTGTCCATTGCAGAACCAGGCAATGAGTACTGGAGAAGGATCTAGCCGATTTGAAGGCGTAAAGCGCGTATTTGAAAAGCCAATCAACATTTCTTCACAGGTTCTTCTCGATCGTGAACGCTGTGTTTTATGTGCACGTTGTACACGTTTTTCTGAGCAGATTGCAAGTGATCCATTTATCACCTTGAACGAACGTGGCGCATTGCAGCAAGTGGGCATCTACGAGAATAAGCCATTTGAATCCTACTTTTCTGGCAACACAGTTCAGATTTGTCCAGTAGGTGCACTAACTGGTGCCGCATATCGATTCCGCGCACGCCCGTTTGATTTAGTTTCAACTCCATCTGCATGTGAGCACTGTGCATCTGGTTGCGATATGCGCACCGATGTACGCCGCGGTAAGACCTTACGACGCCTTGCAGGCGATGATGCATCAGTTAATGAAGAGTGGAACTGCGACAAGGGTCGTTGGGCATTTAAATATGTAACTGCAGTTGATCGGCTTAAAGTTCCGCAGATCCGTAATGCAGAGGGTGTGCTTGAAGAAGCTTCATGGCCTGAAGCATTAGCAGTTGCTGCAGCAGGATTGAAAGCAGCAAAGTCAGCGGTACTTGTTGGTGGTCGTGCAACATATGAAGATGCATACGGCTACAGCAAGTTTGCTCGTGTTGCACTAGGAACTAACGATATTGATTTCCGTTCACGTGTTTCATCTGATGAAGAACGTGAGTTCCTTGCAGCACGTGTAGTTGGATCAACAACTACCTATCGTGATATTGATAAGGCTGATCAAGTTCTACTAGTTGGTTTTGAACCTGAAGAAGAATCACCAATTGTTTTCTTGCGCATTAACAAGCAGTTTCGGAAACGAGCATTAAAGGTGGTTTCAATTGGTTCCAAGGAATCTATTGCTGTCGATAAATTAAAGGCAGAGTTTGTAAAGGTTGCACCAGGCCAAGAGGCAGCAGCGATTGCTTCTCAATCATTAACAAATAAATCCGTGATTCTTGTTGGAGAACGTGCCGCTGAAAGTGCTGGTGCATTGAGCGCAGTTGCAGCACTTGCTGATTCAAGCGGGGCAAAACTTGCATGGATTCCTCGTCGCGCAGGTGAACGTGGGGCACTCGAAGCTGGTGCAATCGGCAACCTATTGCCAGGTGGGCGTCCAGTTACAGATGCAGCGGCCCGCGTAGATATTGCAGCGCTATGGAGTACAGAAACTATTCCATCTGAGATTGGCCGCAGCACTTCACAGATCATTGAAGCTGTAAATGTTGGGCAGATCGGTGCACTAGTCGTTGGTGGTGTTGATCCATTAGATAGTGACAATAGCCAGGCAGCGTTGGCAGCACTTGATAGAGCTTTTGTTGTTTCACTTGAAATTACACCAAGTGCGGTCACAGAGCGAGCCAATGTTATTTTGCCAGTCGCTGCGATAACTGAAAAGTCTGGCTCATTCCTTAACTGGGAAGGTCGAGCACGTTCATTTGATACAGCTGTAAGTGATTCTCTAAATCGTAGTGATCTCCGAATTCTTTCAATGATCGCTGAAGAAATGGGAATTTCTCTTAACTTAGGAACTGTGACAGCCGCTATTAAGGAAATTGCATCAATTGGAAAATGGGATGGCGCTCGATCTACATTCAACGCAGTAAGTGCTTCAGCACAGCCTGCACTTAATTCAGAACAAGCCCTTATTACTTCATGGCGACGATTATTAGATCTTGGGACCTTGCAACAAGGTGAAGAGAATCTTGCCGGAACAGCTCGTCGTACTGTTGCCGTTATTTCCCCAAAGCGCGCCCAAGCCTTGGGTGTCGTTAATGGAGATCAATTAAAGATCTCAACAACTCAAGGCTCAGTAACACTTTCTGCATTAGTTGAAAATATTCATGATGACGCAGTATGGGCTCCACGAAATTCACGCGGATCGCAATTATTGGTAAACCTAGGCGTCGCACACGGCGAAGTAGTTACGGTGGTGAAGGCATGACAACTGCAGAACTCATAGGAGCAGATCCAGGTTGGTTAATCGCAGTAAAAGCGTTAATCGTTTTCATCCTCTGTGTGTTGCTAACACTGATGTCTGTGTGGGGAGAGCGCCGAATTGTTGGACGCATGCAACAACGCCCTGGCCCAAATCGTGTTGGTCCATTTGGATTAATTCAGGCACTTGCTGACGGAGTTAAGTTGGCGCTTAAGGAAGACATAATTCCTACAGCTGCCGACAAGGTTGTTTTTGTTTTGGCCCCAATTATTAGTGCTACTACCTGTTTTATGTCATTTGCAGTAATTCCAATTACTGGCCAGGTCAGCATGTTTGGTCACAAGACTGCAATGCAATTAACTGATATTCCAGTGGGTGTTTTATACATTCTTGCAATTGCATCAATTGGTGTTTATGGAATTGTGTTAGCGGGTTGGTCCTCAGGATCTACCTATCCATTATTAGGTGGGCTGCGTTCAAGTGCTCAGGTAATTTCATATGAAATTGCAATGGGGCTTTCACTTGTTGCCGTGTTTATTTATGCCGGTTCAATGTCAACATCTGACATTGTGGCTGCACAGTCAACCTGGTGGTATGCAGTCGTCTTATTCCCATCTTTTGCGATCTATGTGATTTCAATGGTTGGCGAAACAAATCGCGCACCATTTGACCTTGCAGAAGCAGAAGGTGAACTTGTTGGCGGATTCCACACCGAATACTCATCACTTAAGTTCGCACTCTTTTTCTTAGCTGAGTATGTAAACATCATTGCAGTATCTGCATTGGCGACAACATTATTCCTTGGTGGCTATAAAGCTCCTCCAGGACTTGGATTTACGGAAAGCTGGCTTGGTGGCTGGTTTGCAGCCATTTGGTTCTTCCTCAAGGTCTTAACATTTTTCTTTGTGTTTGTCTGGCTGCGCGGAACACTTCCACGGTTGAGATATGACCAGTTCATGCAATTTGGATGGAAAGTTTTGATTCCAGTTTCAATATTGTGGATCTTGATTGTCGCAACATTGCGAGTGCTTTCACTTCAAAATGCACCAAAGGTTGTTGTTGTTGCCTTCGCGAGCACAGTTGTCTTCATCATTATGGCCGTTAATGTCGGCTTTGAAAATGCAAAGAAAAGAAAGACTGAAGCGGTCGCCGATGGTGACAATAAAGATGCACCTAAATTTGCAGTTCCGTCATTGCCAATGGAAATTTCAACTATCAATGTTTCACAGAAGGCAGGGGACAAACGTGAGTGAAAACCTCGAACCGTTAAAGCCAAAAGATCTTGGCATCAATGATGTTGAATTTTACGAAGTAGAGCAGACTCCTGCCGTGGGCTTCATTGGAAGCATGAAAGGCTTCTGGGTCACCTTCTCAACGATGTTTAAGAAGCCATTAACCGTTGAATACCCTGAAGTTAAAGCTCCAACACAAGAGCGATTCCATGGTCGTCATCAACTAAATCGCCACCCAGATGGTTTGGAAAAGTGCATTGGTTGCGAACTGTGCGCATGGGCATGTCCTGCTGATGCAATTTATGTTGAAGGTGAAACAAATACCGAAGAAAATCGCATGTCACCCGGTGAGCGATACGGCAAGGTTTATCAGATCAATTACCTTCGTTGTGTTTTCTGCGGACTATGTATCGAAGCTTGTCCTACCCGCGCATTAACGATGACAAATGAATACGAACTTGCCGATGACACTCGTGCCAAGTTAATCTTTGAAAAACAAGACTTATTAGCACCTCTGCGTCAAGGAATGTTGATGCCTCCGCACCCAATGTATCCGGATATGAATGACACAAATTATTACAACGGCGATGTTAAGCAGTCACACCCTTCACAGGAGGGCAAGTAAGTGTTGAGTTTAGCCCTCGAAGTTGGACAGACCGCTAAACCTGAAGCGGTGATGTTCTGGGTCCTTGGTCCTCTTGCAGTTGTTGCTTCACTTGCGATGCTACTGGTCAAGAAGGCAGTTCACTCTGCAATATTGATGGCTTTCGTAATGATCATTTTGGCAGTCTTCTATATTGCACAAGATGCAGCGTTTTTGGGAATTGTTCAGATTGTTGTTTATACCGGGGCAGTGATGATGCTCTTCTTGTTTATTTTGATGCTCGTTGGTGTTGATTCATCTGATTCACTAACCGAAACAATTCGTGGACTTCGCCCGATTGCAATCACAGCAGCAGTTGGTTTCGGTGGATTGATGGTTTCTTTACTGGGACAAGCAACTCTTGGCAGAAAGTCAGTTGGATTAACTTCAGCAAATGCTGATGGCAATGTTCAGGCATTGGCACAGCTTTTGTTTAGTACATATGTTTGGCCATTTGAAGTTATTTCTGCTCTACTTATTACCGCAGCTCTAGGCGCGATGGTGTTGGCTCATCACCACAACACTCAACAACGCCCAACTCAACGTCAACTTTCCATTAATCGTTTTCGCGGTGAATCTCTTGGAACAGCAGCTGGTCTACCTGGGCCAGGTGTTTACGCCCGTCATAACGCGGTAGATGTTCCTGCCTTACTTCCAGATGGAACTCCTGCCGCGGACTCAGTAAATGCAACTCTCTCAGCCCGCGGAGACATGTTGGATTACAAGAAGTTTGATCTCAACGAAATTAACACCAAGGTTGAGGAGGAGAAGTAATGGACGCCTCAAATTACCTATACATATCAGCATTGCTATTTACTATCGGGGCCGTTGGTGTTGTAGTGCGCCGCAACGCAATCGTCGTCTTTATGTGTATTGAATTGATGTTAAATGCCGCGAACCTTTCATTTGTAACATTTTCACGGATCAATGGTGATCTCAATGGTCAGGTAATGGCTTTCTTCACCATGGTTGTTGCCGCCTGTGAGGTTGTTGTTGGACTTGCAATTATTGTGACTATCTATCGTTCACGTCGATCAGCATCTGTTGATGATGCAAGTTTGTTGAAACGATAAAGATGACGACTTCATCCAGCCTGTTCTACTTGATCGCACTGCCATTGGCAGGAGCTGCACTTCTGCTTCTTGGTGGACGTCGTACAGATAAATGGGGTCACTTGCTTGCTACTGCGCTATCAGCATCATCTTTTGGAGTTGGCTTGTACCAACTTTCACAGATGCTTGGGCGTCCAACAGAGGCACGCCCCGTATCACAAAAGCTTTTCGAGTGGATTAATGTCGGAAATTTCAATGTAGATGCAGGACTCTTGTTAGATCAGCTTTCAATATGTTTTGTTTTACTCATTACCGGTGTGGGAACACTGATTCACATCTATTCAATTTCTTATATGTCTCATGATCCAGACCGTCGACGATTCTTTGCCTACCTCAACCTATTTATTGCAGCAATGTTGCTATTGGTATTAGGCGATAGTTACCTAAATCTTTACGTGGGCTGGGAAGGCGTTGGCCTTGCTTCATACCTATTAATTGGATTCTGGAATCAGAAGCCAGCCTATGCCACTGCATCTAAAAAGGCATTTGTAATGAACCGCGTTGGTGACATGGGATTGTCATTTGCAATCATGATCGCTTTTGCAACGATGGGTACAGTCTCATTTGCAGGTGTTGCAGAACATGCCCATCACGCATCAGAGGCTGCCTTAACTGGCATGGGAATCATGTTATTAGTTGCAGCTGCTGGAAAGTCAGCGCAATTCCCATTGCAGGCATGGCTGGGCGATGCGATGGCAGGTCCAACACCTGTGTCTGCATTAATTCACGCAGCAACAATGGTTACTGCAGGCGTCTACTTAATTACTCGTTCTAATTTTGTTTTTGATGCTGCACCGACAGCCCAGTTGTTGGTTGTTATCGTAGGCGCGATCACCCTGATGTTTGGTGCACTTATCGGTACTGCAAAAGATGACATTAAAAAGGCACTTGCGGCATCAACGATGTCTCAAATCGGTTACATGATTCTTGCAGCTGGCTTAGGCCCAGTTGGATATGCATTTGCAATCATGCACTTGCTAACGCATGGATTTTTTAAGGCTGGAATGTTCCTCGGTGCTGGATCTGTAATGCACGGCATGAATGATGAAGTGAATATGCGTAAATATGGTGCACTTCGTAAGTTCATGCCGATTACATTTGTGACATTTGGTCTTGGTTATCTTGCAATTCTTGGTGTTCCACCATTTGCTGGTTTCTATTCAAAAGACATGATTATTGAGACAGCATTTAATGCTGGTGGCATAAAAGGCATCATCCTTGGATGTGTGACTTTACTTGGTGCAGGTATTACAGCCTTCTATATGACGCGAGTCATGATCCTTACCTTCACCGGAACAAAGCGCTGGGATGAGGATGCACATCCACATGAATCTCCATGGCTCATGTGGTTGCCGATGGCGGTTCTTGCAATCGGATCGGTAGCATCTGGATTCTTACTTTCTCGTGGCGATGCACTTGTTAATTGGTTGCATCCATTATTTGCTAATCATGGCGAACACGAAGAGTTGTTAAAGCCAATAGTTGTTTCTGGGCTTGCCTTAACAATGGTTGCGATTGGCGTTGGCATCGCTTTTGTTAAGTACTCCCGTCAAGATGTCGCACAAGTGGCTCCAGAAAATGTTTCAGTCTTTACAAAGATTGCCCGTCAAGATTTGATGCAGGATCGATTTAACGAAGCAGTGTTTATGCGTCCGGGCCAAGTATTGACTGCAACATTGGTTGCAACTGATGAAGCTGTAATTGACGGAGCGGTCCGAGGAGTTGGACAGATTGCTTTGGGCTCTGGTTCTGCCCTTCGTGGAGTTCAAAATGGCTTTGTTCGTAGTTATGCGGCGCTGATTTTGGTTGGTGCGGTTGCACTTATCGCAGCAATTTGGGTGGTGGTTCAGTAATGAAGTGGTTAACACTATTAATGCTCCTACCACTAGCAGGAGCAGCAATCATCTCAGCACTTCCAAAGGCAAATGAAAAGGCTGCAAAGCAAGCCGCTCTTGCAACAACTCTTGTAGTAATGGCAACGACAATTGCAATGGCGGTTGGATTCCAACGCGACAATGTGGAGCTGCAGTTTGTTGAAAAGTATTCCTGGATTCCAAGCTTTGGAATCAATTACGCATTAGGTGTTGACGCAATCGCACTAGTACTTATTTTGATGTCAACAATTCTGGCACCGGTGGTAGTTCTTGCTGGCTGGAATGAAGCACATGGCGGTCGTTGGAGCGTTAAGACTTTCTACATCCTGATTCTTGTTCTTGAAACAATGATGATCGGCGTTTTTGCCGCAACAGATGTTTTCTTATTTTATGTAATCTTTGAAGCAATGTTGGTTCCGGTGTACTTCCTCATTGGAGGTTATGGAACTGGTGAGCGCGCAGCTGCTGCCGTTAAATTCTTGATTTACAGTCTTGTTGGTGGATTGTTGATGCTCGCATCAATCATTGCTCTGTATGTAATGTCAGGTGCTCAAGGCGGACATACTTTCGATATTGCACAGCTATCCAAGTTAACAATGAGTTCAACGACTCAAAACTTATTGTTCTTAGGATTCTTTATTGCATTTGCCATCAAGGCTCCAGTGTGGCCATTCCATACCTGGCTGCCAGATGCTGCGCAATCTGCAACACCAGGAACATCAGTTCTACTCCTTGGTGTACTAGACAAAGTTGGCACATTCGGAATGATCCGTTATTGCCTGAGCTTATTCCCAGAGGCTAGCAAGACATTTACCCCAATCATTTTGGTACTAGCGGTCATTTCAATTGTTTATGGTGCATTCCTTGCGATTGGCGCAAAAGACATCAAGCGATTGATTGCATACACATCGATTTCTCACTTTGGCTTTATCACCATGGGAATTTTTGCGATGACTTCCCAAGGTCACAGCGGGGCTATTTTGTACATGTTTAACCATGGTTTCTCAACGGCTGCGCTGTTCTTAGTTGCCGGGTGGATGATTTCACGCCGTGGATCTTCAACAATTGCAGACTTCGGTGGCTTGCAACGTGTTACCCCAGTAATGGCATGGACATTCTTTTTAGCGGGAATGTCTTCACTTGCACTTCCTGGTTTATCCAGTTTCGTCAGCGAGTTCTTAGTTCTTGTTGGAACATTTACTCGCTACCCAGTACACGCAGTCATTGCGACATTTGGAATAGTTTTGGCTGCTCTATACATTTTGATTCCAGTGCAAAAAGCCTTACATGGTCCGACAACTCCAGGTAACGAGGAATTGCGCGACCTTAATCTTCGTGAAAAGTTTGCAATTGCGCCGATCATTGCAATTATCGTGGTGTTGGGTTTCTATCCTTCGCCGCTCCTGAAGGTAATCAACCCAGCGGCATCACATGTGATTTCGCAAATGGGATTCACAGATCCTGCACCAACTAATGGGGACAAGTAATGACATTTACATCACCAGTACTTACATACTCGCTACTCTCACCTATGCTGATTTTGCTCTGTGGAGCACTGATTGGTGTGTTGGTTGAAGCATTCGTATCAAAGGCGTTACGCCCAGCTGTTCAGTTAACGTTGACACTCGGATCCTTAATGATTTCGTTAATGCAGGTTTGGCGAGTCCGTGACCAGCAGTCGCTTACAGCCGCGATGGGCTCAGTAGTTTTCGATGGACCTGCGGCATTACTACAGGCATCAATTTTGGTTATTGCAATAATTTCCGTCTTTCTAATAGCTGATACTGAAAACTTCACTGCACTAGCTGCTGCCTTGCCAGGATCTGAAGAAGAACGCAATGCGCTGCAATCTGGCAATCAAGTTACAGAGGTTTATCCACTTACTTTGTTCGCAGTATCCGGAATGCTTTTATTCCCAGTTGCTAATGACTTGATCACTTTGTTTGTAGCTCTAGAAATGCTTTCACTACCTCTGTATTTAATGGCTGGCCTTTCACGTCGCCGCCGCTTGGCATCACAAGAATCTGCCCTTAAATATTTCTTACTAGGTGCATTTTCATCAGCATTCTTCTTATTTGGTGCTGCTTATCTGTATGGATTCTCTGCCTCAATTAGTTTTGGTGGAATCCGACAAGCAATTGTTGGTGGCGGCGGAAATGATGTTCTGCTATTAATCGGAATGGCCTTTCTATCGATTGGCTTACTGTTCAAGGTTGGCGCAGTTCCATTCCATGCTTGGTCACCTGATGTGTACCAAGGCGCACCAACCCCAATTACCGCCTTTATGGCGGCAGCTACAAAGGTTGCAGCATTTGGAGCGATGCTTCGAATTTATTACACGGTTTTTGCAAATGCACAGTGGTCTTGGACTCCGGTCTTATCAGGTATTGCAATCGTGACAATGCTCTTGGGTTCACTTGTTGCGATCGCGCAACGCGATGTCAAGCGCATGCTGGCTTATTCATCAATTGCTCATGCCGGTTTCTTATTGTCAGGTGTAATTGCTCTTAATAAAGCAGGTCTTGATGCAACAATTTTCTACTTATTTGCTTACGGCATTGCAACTGTTGGTGCATTTGCAGTTGTAACACTTGTTCGCGATTCAGCTGGCGAAGTTACAGATCTAAATCGTTGGAAAGGTCTTGGTAAAAGATCTCCATTTGCAGCCACATCATTTGCATTATTTTTATTAGCGTTTGCCGGAATTCCGCTTACAAGTGGGTTCATTGGTAAGTTTTCAATTTTCTCGGCAGCTTATGAAAGCGGTGCTAAAGGGGTTGTAATAGCCGGTGTACTTTCAAGTGCCATCGCCGCCTTCTTCTATATTCGAGTTATTGTTTTGATGTTCTTTACCGATGCAACTGAAGATGGAACAAGTGTTCAGATTCCTTCAATCTTGACTCAGATAACAGTTGCAATTGCTGCAGTTATTACAGTTGCACTCGGCGTTTACCCAGCACCTTTGCTGAACTTAATAACTGATCTCGCAATCTTCATACGCTAATGTCAACATTTGGCATTCCAAACCTTGCTCCTGCACTTGAAACGCAGTTAATTAGCCAGATGGCTGATGTCGAAGCATTGCTTCGAAGCCACACTCGCAGCGAATACCCTTTTGTTGATGAAACCGCACATCACCTTGTGGCGGCTGGGGGCAAGCGTTTACGCCCACTTTTAACCCTTTTAACCGCGCAATATGGCGATCCAACCCGCGATGGAATTATCGCCGCAGCTGTTGCCTGCGAGATTACCCATCTTGCAACTTTGTATCACGATGATGTTATGGATGAAGCACCACTTCGTCGCGGAGTTGAAAGTGCCAACATTCGTTGGGGAAATACCATTGCAATTCTGACTGGTGATTTCTTATTCGCTAAGTCATCTGATTTATTGGCAGATCTTGGCCCAGCAGCGGTTCGATTACAGGCCCGAACATTTGAGCGCTTAGTAATTGGGCAGATCATGGAAACACAAGGTCCAAACCCTGGCCAGGATCCGCTCGAACATTATTTAAAGGTTGTAGCCGATAAAACAGGCTCTTTAATTTCTGCATCTGCCCGTTATGGCGGAATGGTTTCTGGTGCTCCTGCAGATATCACTGACACGGTTACAATTTTTGGTGAAAAAATAGGAGTTGCATTCCAGTTAGCAGATGATGTGATTGATATTGCAAGTGAATCAAATCAGTCAGGAAAAACTCCCGGAACAGATTTGCGTGAAGGTGTTCCAACTCTTGTAACTTTGAATGTCATGAAGTCCAATGATCCAGCCGATGCCGAACTCAAGCGCCTGCTTGCTGGACCTATTGAGGATGAAGCAACCGTTCAACAGGTTTTGGTTGCCTTGAGAAATCACCATGCCTTAGATGAGTCTCGTGAACAGTTACATCAAATTGCTAAGCAAGCACGCGGTGCACTTGGCCCATTGCCAATCAATGATGCAACAGGGGCATTGATGTCGCTATGCGACGCTGTTATCGACCGCTCTGCTTGATTTAACAAGGTCTAATGCAAGGGTTGTTAGCGCAACCCAAATAATGAGAAATCCAACCCAACGCGCAGGTGGCATATCTTCATGTCGAACCCAGACGCCAACTGAAAATTGTAAAGTTGGGGTGATGTATTGAAGTAGGCCAATTGTCGTAAATGGCAAACGGTTTGTAGAACCATTAAATAGCAACAGTGGAATCGCAGTAACTGCTCCTGCACTCATCAACAAAATAGTTAAACCCCAAGAATGTCCAAACTGTCCGGTGCCCTGATTACCTATATAAATCAGGTATCCCAGGTAGAAAAAGGCTGAAATAAATGTTTCGATAGCTAGACCTTCCAGCGCACCAAGACCCAGCTGCTTCTTTATAAGGCCATAGCTACCCCACGAAATTGCTAGGGCAAGTGCAATCCAAGGCAAGCGACCGTAATCAATTGTTAAAACCAAAACACCGATTGAGGCGATTGCAACAGCAACCCATTGCAGTGGACGCATCTTTTCTTTCAACAAAATAACGCCAAATCCAATGATGATTAAAGGATTTATGTAATAACCAAGTGACGCCTCAACTACGTGTCCATTATTGGTTGCCCAGATATAAACCAACCAGTTGATAGAGATCAGCAAGGAGGTTAAAAACAGGCGCGCAGCAATCTTTGGTCGTTTCAAGGTTGCGAGGGTTGATTTCAGAGCTTTTGTTGCGGCAAGAACAATGAAACAAAAAACCAAAGTCCAGACAGCTCGGTGAGAAACAATTTCTAAAGGTTTGGCTGGTTCAAGCAATGGCCAGTACAACGGAAACGCACCCCACAAGGAGTACGCACTTATTCCAAATAAAAGACCGAGCTTGTTTTTATTCAATTATCTAAAGTTCGTAAATTGAACTGCAAAGTCCCAGCCACCGTCTTTGACCATCGCCATTGTTTCCTGCAGATCATCACGGCTCTTTGATGTCACGCGAAGTTCATCGCCTTGAATCTGAGTCTTTACAGATTTAGGACCCTCATCACGAATCATCTTTGCAATCTTTTTGGCATTTTCTGTAGAAATACCTTCCTTCAAAGGCGCAACAATCTTGTAGATCTTTCCTGATAATTGTGGTGCGCCCGCATCGAGATGCTTTAAAGAGACGCCTCGCTTGATCATCTTGTCCTTAACAACATCTAACGCCGCTTTTGCTCGCTCTTCTGTGTCTGCTTCAATCAACACCTTTTCGCCTTCAAGTTCAATCTTCGAGCCAGTATTTTTGAAATCAAAACGGGTCTCAATCTCACGAACCGCCTGATTTATAGCGTTATCTAGCTCCATGCGGTCAATCTTGGAGGTTACATCGAAACTGCTATCTGCTGCCATTGTCAGGGCTCCTTCACTGGATAAAAGCGCGGTTTGTACGCGCACCTGCCTAAGGTATCCTTTCCCTTCGCACTATCCATAATTGCCGCAGTACTTGTTCGACCTTGGCGGGTTGCCCGAGCGGCCA
>Ga0114975_10002003_pt1 | contig 14113 bp, 14 predicted proteins | sample S_130626_EF_Meta_FD_87031 | JGI IMG/M metagenome (GOLD analysis project Ga0114975, IMG submission 87031) | Freshwater microbial communities from Lake Simoncouche, Canada to study carbon cycling - S_130626_EF_MetaG | ecosystem: Environmental > Aquatic > Freshwater > Lake | place: Lake...
CAACGGAAGAAGAATCGGTCTTGATCGACATCACTTTTTTACGCATTGCAGATTCATCTAAAAAAAGTTCAATAGTATTTCCATAGCTCTTGCTCATTTTAGCTCCATCAAGACCAGGAACCAGAGCAGATGCCTCCTGAATTTTTGCCTCCGGAAGCTTTAAAAGAGGACCGTAGGTTTCGTTCATCTTCACCGCTAAATCACGAGCTACTTCCACATGTTGCTTCTGGTCTTTACCGACTGGAACCAGATCACTCTCATAAATTAAAATATCGGCCGCCATTAAAATAGGATACGAAAAGAGCCCCACTGAGGCAGAGAGACCTTTAGCAACTTTGTCTTTGTAAGAATGGCAACGCTCTAGGAGACCCATGGGTGCAACGGTAGTTAAAATCCACGAAAGTTCTGTAATGCCGACGATATCACTTTGTCGAAAAAAACAACTTTTCTTGGGGTCTAATCCTGCAGCCAAAAAATCAATGGCAACCTCATGCACGTTCTTTCTTAATATAGAAGCATCATGAAGCGATGTTAAAGCATGATAATCGGCGATGAAATAAAAAGCCTCCCCACGATCCTGAAGCTCAATAGCCGGACGCATCATCCCGAAGTAATTCCCTAGATGCAGAGTACCCGAGGGTTGAATGCCAGAAAGAATACGCATGAAAAGGTCCAGATGTTCTAAGGTTATCGTGATTTAATCAAGTTGCTTTATCTCATAGTGCTCTTAAAAAACACAAAAAGAGAAGGAGCTGGGCTTCCTCTTTTTCTTATTTTTCGGGCAGGGAATTATTAGGAAATTTTTTTACTAATCCAGAGATCACAAGATCCTCTCCGAGCATCCTGTAGGAAACAGATGTTAGCCCGGATATTTCATACTGATTGTGACGAGGAGACCGCGAAGGCTGATGGGGCACCACCGGTAGTCGGGGCTCCTCAGGGGAGACTTCCATTTCCACTTCCACTTGCACTTCCACTTCCTTTAGGCAGCTCTGAAAAGGCGAAACGAGCGGGAGTGAGCGAGTCAACGCAGACACGTATTTTGACAAGGGCTCTGTGTGTACACACTGCCCGAATAAGACTTCGAACTTGGGCACAGTATCCATCTGGCTTGCCGATCTCCGCAAATGATCATTATGAAATACCTGGGTTAGCCTTCTTCCCTTTTGGTAACCGATTCCACCGACAGCCAAGACCGGCCCTCCAATCATGATGGGAGCAACATAGAAACGAACTTCATCGACGAGATGCTTATCAAATGCTTCCCCTAAGGTGCGTCCCCCTCCCTCGATTAAGACCGAGCTGATTCCACGTTCTGCAAGATCTTGAAGGGCTCTACGCAAGGACCTCTCTGTTAATACTATTGTTTTTGAACACTCCTTATCCGTTAAAACTTGGGCGCTGCGAGGTATATCTCCAGAGCGACTCCAAACAATCCTCCAAGGTTGAGAGAAGGGCCTCTCTTTTTTTGAAAGACCGCGTAGTGTGAGTGAGGGATCATCATCTCGAATCGTTCCACCACCAACCAGAATCGCTTCGACTTGGGCACGCAGGCGCATCGCATCACGACGGCTTTTTTCAGAGGTGATCCAACGACGACCTGGAAACGAAGAAATACGGCCATCCAGTGACATTCCATATTTAGCAATCACCCACGGCAATCCTGTTTGCATGCGGTGATTCCAATGTTTGTTAAGCTCTTGGCATTCTTTAGTCAAAACACCCGTCACAACCTCAATACCTGCTGCACTCAGAATTTTCTCAGCCTCTCCTTGATGAAGTGGGTTAGGATCGGTGGCTCCATAGACGACGCGTTTCACCCCTGCATCGATGATTGCCTTAGTGCAAGGAGAAGTCTTCCCAAAAGTTGAACATGGTTCGAGGGTCACATAGAGGGTTGCTCCGCAAGCATCTGAAATGCATTTCAAATGCCGTAGGGCTTCTATCTCGGCATGAAGGGAGCCTGCTTTGGCATGATAGCCCGAGGAGAGCATTTCTCCATCTCGAGCAATAACTGCTCCAACTAGGGGATTTGGAGCTGTTTTACCCTCTCCTTTTTTTGCTTCTTTGAGGGCCACTTGCATCAAAAGAGCATCTATTTCACTTGTGGTTAGTTTAGGTCTTATTTGAAGTTCCTGTGGAGCTAATGATTGCATGCTTCAGTAAATAAATATTCATAATCATTTGACGATCAAATCGACTATTATCTTTTGTAGCGACAGCATCTCGTTTTATCAACAAGCATCAGATATTGAGGCTGCTTATTTTATTAAAAATGGATCTTGCATTAAGATATGATTCCAAGTATAAGTATCACCCTTTAACTTTCTCAGTTTTGAGCCTACACGAATATATTTCGGACCTAGAATTCTCACATGTATTTATTACCTCTCGCATCTATTGTTCCTATTGAAGCGGAGCCAATTTTTGCTAAGGCAGTTAAAGAATGGACAACCCAATCTTGGCTCACTAATTCCATTCTCGTATCGGCCTTGTTAGTTATTGCCATTGTTTACTGGGCACAGCGATCGACACGTCGCATGCAATTGATCCCTGTTGGAATGCAAAACTTTTTTGAGTTTATCATTTCTAGTTTATATGACTTTTTTGAAGGAATTGTGGGAAAACATATGATTCCTAAAGCCTTTAGTCTTTTAGCAGCTCTCTTCCTCTATATTCTGGCAGCAAACTGGTTTGGTCTACTTCCCGGTGTAGGATCTATTGGCTGGAAGGAAGCCAATGGGGAACTCTTACCACTATTACGACCTACTACTGCAGATATGAACACAACCATCGGACTGGCTATTGTCTTCATGATTTTTTGGCTTATCTGGACATTACAGGAAGTTGGGGTCGTCTCTTTTCTTCAACATATTTTTGGAGTTAAAGGAGGAGTAAAAGGAATCATGGCTTATTCACTAATGCCCATCTTTTTTTTCGTAGGAATCATTGAAGTCATTTCCATACTGATTCGCCCTGTTTCTCTCTCTCTACGGCTCTTTGGAAATGTGTTTGCTGGTGAAAATTTAATCAACACCATGATGTCCATGGGGCACACACTCCATTTTCCGTTATGGCTTGCAAAACTCACCAGCATTATTTTACCAATCCCATTTTATTTTTTGGAGCTTCTCATTGGAGCGCTTCAAGCCTTCGTTTTTACTCTTCTCTGCGCTGTTTATCTAAATCTCTCTACGAGTCATGATGAGGAGGAAGCAGAGAACCATTAGAATTCTTTAAGGTCGCAAAACTAAAAGAAGAACGAAAAGTCAGGTGTGTGTAAAATTAGAGTGTCATCATAAACACGATAGTTTTATTTCCATTAGTCCCATCGTACTTGCTTGCAGTACCTGTGAACTCCAAATAGGATCAACAAACATTTTTATTCTTGGGATTGTGCTTACCGTGCAACCAAGGACGAACACATACACACAACACACACATATCTATTATGACTATTCCAACATTATTAGCTGAAGGCATTACTGGTAGTTTCACCCTTGGTGTAGCCGGAACAGGTGCTGCATTAAGCATCGGTTTTATTGGTGCTAAAGCCGTTGAGGCCATTGGTCGCAACCCAGGTTCCTTTGGTCGCGTGCTCACGCTAGCGATTATCGGGATGGCTCTTGCTGAATCGATCGCGATTTATGCGCTCATTCGTGCCTTCGCTGGCCAATAAAAAAGTTTAGATTTTTAGATGTTTAGGGGTGAGAAAACTTTTTTCTCTAAAAATCAACTTCAGCATCATTGATGACATGAATGATTTTAAAAAACTTTTTCAAGCTAATAAGAATCCGTTTTTCCAAATTAATTCTCCCCTAAACTACTAAACTTTTGAACTCCTGAACTTCCTTTTTGAATGAAAGTACTCACTGATCTATTTGAAAATTTCGGTATTGATTGGCCTAAATTTTTAGCCCAAACAATTCTTTTTCTTGTTGTCTATTTAATCCTTCGTCGTTTTGCCTTTGCCTCGGTCATTACCATGCTAGAAGAGCGTCGTCGACGCATTGAAGAGGCACAGCTCAATGCAGAGAAAATCAAAAAACAACTGGCTGAAGCAGAATTACGCTATGAAGAAATTCTTCGCAAAGCGAATTTAGATGCAAAAAAAATGATCGATGAAGCTCGGGTCTCCGCAGAAGCATTGATGACCAAGGAGACACAACGAGCAATTAAAGATGCAGAAAGTATTATTGCACGAGCTCATGAAGTCACCATGCTCGATCGTCAACATATGATCGATGATGTAAAAAAAGAGATGTTACATCTTGTGGTACAGACAACATCTCAAGTAGTAGGTAAAATCATCTCTCCTGAAGATCAACAGCGCCTTTCTATGGAGACAACCTCTGCATTAGCTACTTCATAATTTATGAAACTTTCCCGTGAGGCTAAAAGGCAAGCACGCCAACTTTTTGATGCATCTTTAGTCAATGGCCGGCTGGATCACTCTAGGAGCCTCATCATTGCTGAGACACTTGTTTCAAAACGACCACGTGCTGCTTTTGAAATTCTCAAAGAATTCACACGCCTCACCCGATTACAGCTGAATGCTCATCAAGCTATTGTGGAAAGTGCAACACCCCTGGAACCTTCCTCCCAAGCGGAGATCATTACTGCACTTCAGTCTCGTGACGATCAAGTTGATGTTTCAATAATCGTGATTCCTTCCCTTCTCGGCGGTAGTCGCATTCTTCTTGGAAGTGACGTTTGGGATGGAAGCATCTCTGCAAAACTTCATCAATTAAACAATATATAGTCTTTTTCATAACGCTTTCACCTTTTTAACCTTTTAACCCATCACTTTTGATATGAGTACTCTTTTACAAGAATTAGAACAGAAAATCGGCTCTCTTCGTTCCTCCAACGTTACAAAAACCAATGTTGGTATCGTCCGAGAAATTGGTGATGGGGTTGCTCGCATTGAGGGACTCAGTAGCGTCATGCTCAATGAAATGTTGCAATTTCCTGGAGGCATTTACGGATTAGCTCTCAACCTTGAGGAAACCGAAGTTGGTGCCATTATTTTAGGGGACTATACCAAAATTAGCGAAGGAGATGAGGTCACGACAACGGGACGCTTACTTCAAGTTCCTGTTGGAAAAAAATTATTGGGTCGTGTTGTCGATGCATTAGGTCGTCCAGTAGATGGCAAAGGGGAATTAGGAAATGAAGAATTCTATCCTGTGGAAAAAATTGCTCCTGGAATCATCAAGCGCCAAGGAGTTTCACAGCCGGTACAAACAGGGATTATGTCGATTGATGCCATGGTTCCTATCGGACGTGGTCAACGTGAATTAATCATCGGTGACCGTGCCACAGGAAAAACTACCATTGCTATTGATACCATTATTAACCAAGCACGAATCAACCGTGTAGGAGAGGAAAGTGGGGACCCACAGTTCCGTCCTCTCTACTCGATCTACGTGGCTATTGGTCAACGTGTCGCTAATGTGGCTCGAGTTATTAATGCTCTTGAACAACACGATGCGCTCAAGTATACGATTATTATTTCTTCAACTGCCTCCAATGCTGCTGCAGATCAATATATCTCACCTTTTGCCGGAGCAGCTATGGGAGAGTGGTTCATGGATCATGGAATGGATGCATTAATTATTTTCGATGATCTTTCCAAGCATGCCGTTGGGTATCGTCAAATTTCTCTATTGCTCAAACGTCCTTCAGGACGTGAAGCCTATCCAGGAGATGTCTTCTACCTGCATAGCCGTTTACTGGAGCGCTCTGCACGTCTGAGTGAAAAAGCAGGTAATGGATCACTCACCGCACTTCCTATTATTGAAACACAAGCCGGTGATGTTTCTGCCTATATTCCAACCAATGTCATTTCTATTACTGATGGGCAGATTTATTTAGAGACCGATCTTTTTTACCAAGGAATTCGACCTGCTATTTCTGTAGGACTTTCGGTTTCTCGTGTTGGTTCAGCAGCTCAAATCAAAGCAATGAAACAAGTCGCTGGTAAATTAAAAGGTGATCTTGCGCAGTATCGTGAATTAGCAGCCTTTGCACAATTTGGAAGTGATCTTGATGCACGTACCAAGTCTCAACTGGATCGTGGACAGCGTATCGTAGAACTTTTTAAACAAGGTCAACACAAACCTCTTTCGGTGGAACTCCAAGCAGCTATTCTCTGGGCAATGCAAAAAGGATATTTCAATGAAGTTCCAGTGAACCAAGTTCAAGAATTTCAAGCAAAGATGGAAGAGTTTCTCTCAACACGCAAGGAATCGGTTCTTTTGAGTATTCTAACAAAAAAAGCATTTGATGCATCTTTAGAAAAGGAATTAGGGGATGCTCTTGATGAGTTCAAAGCAGTCACCACCTAAGCTCTCTTCTTCTTTCAAGAGACCTAGAATCTTTTTCTCTCCATTCCATTTTATAAAAATTAATAAATAATTTTATTGTTACCTAGAAACAGCAGCGTTGATTCTTCTTTCAACACTCCGATTACGGTTCACTCACTCCTCACATGGCTAACACTCGCGATATTCGACGACGGATTAAGTCGGTCAAAAATACCTCTCAAATCACTAAGGCGATGGAGATGGTGGCTGCCTCCAAGATGCGTCGAGCGCAACAGGCAGCCGTGGCTGGACGCCCTTATTCAGAGGTGCTCAATGAAGTGCTTGTTTCCTTGCGTGACCATGTGGATAAAGAATCTCATCCACTACTCGCACAAAGAGATGTCCACAAAACATTAGTTATTTTGCTTACTTCTGACAAAGGATTGTGCGGTGCACTTAATACGAATGTGCTACGTGATGCATCATTGCTAGATACCTCCACCACACTTTTTGTCGCTGTAGGTCGCAAAGGCGCCTCTTTCCTTGCTCGGACAGGACGTCAGATGATTGCTGACTTTACGCTTCCTGATAATCCAGCTTTTTTACAAACCAAACCGATCTCTCAATTTTGTTTGGAACAATTCCTTTCTGGAGCTGTGGATCAAGTGAATATCCTCTATCCAAAATTTATTAATACCCTTGTGCAACGCCCAGTGAATCTTCAGTTGCTTCCTATTAGCATCGAAAAAGCTGATGGCATGGTCCCCTCACCTAATGCCTCCTCCTCCCTTGAACGTCCTATAACAGCTGAAAAAGATTCGGAAAATGAGAGTAGTGAAATCGGAGAATATCTTTTCGAACCAAGTACTCAAAGTGTACTTAATGCTATTCTTCCTTACTCATTTCATTTCGAAGTATTTCAAAAAATACTTGATGAACGTGCTTCCGAACAAAGTGCTCGTATGGTGGCAATGAAAGCTGCAACGGATAATGCCAAAAATCTAGTTAAAGATCTTACACTCGAATATAACAAAGCACGCCAAGCAAGCATCACCACAGAACTCCTTGAAATCACTACTGCTCAGATGGCATTAGGTTAAAATTGAGTCTATCATTTATCTTCAAGCCATTTTTTACAAAACCCACTACTTCACCCTCTCTTCTTTAAACTTAACCTCCTTTTTCAAATCTAACTTCAACTTTTAACCTCAACTATGTCACTCAACAACACTGGTAAAATCGTTCAAATCATCGGCCCTGTCGTTGATGCTGCATTTGATCTTAATAATGGACCTCTTCCAAAAATTTATGATGCTCTTGAAGTCGAGCATACCTATGAAGGGGTCACTACCAAAATCACCCTTGAGGTACAACAACAACTTGGAGAAAACTGGGTGCGTGCTATTGCGATGTCTTCTACAGAAGGACTTCAGCGTGGATTGCCTGTTAAAGCGCTTGGAAAGCCAATATCGGTACCAGTAGGTGAAGGAATATTGGGTCGTATCATGAATGTTACTGGGGAGCCTGTCGATGAACGTGGTCCTATTGAGGCAACAAAATATTATGAGATCCACCGTCCAGCCCCAGCTCTAGTCGATCAAAGCACCAAGTCAGAGGTACTTGAAACAGGAATTAAAGTCATCGATCTTATCTGCCCTTTCATCAAGGGAGGCAAAGTGGGGGCCTTTGGTGGTGCTGGTGTTGGCAAAACAGTGGTCATCATGGAACTCATCAATAACATTGCCAAAGGACATGGTGGGTACTCTCTTTTTGCTGGTGTCGGAGAACGTACGCGTGAAGGAAATGATCTTTATCATGAAATGAGCGAAGCAGGAGTTATTGTTCAAGAGGAACTCAAAAAATCAAAAGTAGCACTCGTCTATGGTCAAATGAATGAGCCTCCAGGTGCCCGTCTTCGTGTCGCTCTAAGCGCTCTCTCCATGGCAGAATACTTCCGTGATGAGATGAATCAGGATGTGCTCCTTTTCATCGATAATATTTTCCGTTTCTCACAAGCAGGTGCTGAAGTCTCGGCTCTTTTAGGCCGTACTCCAAGTGCAGTAGGTTATCAGCCAACCTTGGCCTCTGAAATGGGAGACCTTCAAGAACGTATTAGCTCAACTAAAAAAGGATCGATCACCTCGTTTCAAGCAGTTTATGTTCCAGCAGATGATCTTACCGACCCTGCACCAGCAAATACCTTTGCTCACTTGGATTCAACCATCGTGTTAGAGCGTTCTATTGCTGAGTTGGGAATCTATCCTGCAGTCGATCCTCTTGCTTCAACCTCTAAAGCCCTTGCTGCAGACGTTGTAGGAGAAGAACACTATAATGTAGCTCTCGGTGTTCAGAGGGTGCTCCAACGTTATAAAGATTTGCAAGATATCATTGCAATCCTGGGTATGGATGAGCTCTCTCCTGAAGATAAGCTCACAGTACATCGTGCTCGAAAGATTCAACGATTCTTAAGTCAACCCTTCCATGTTGCAGAAATATTCACAGGAACCCCTGGTGAGTATGTTTCTGTCTCGGAGACTATCCGTGGCTTCCAAGAAATCTTAGATGGAAAGCATGATGATATTGATGAGGCAGACTTCTATATGAAAGGAACCATTGATCAAGTGGTAGCCTCTTCTAAGAAAAATTAAACTATGCCAACCCTTCACCTTGAAATTGTCACACCTGAAGCACTCGCCTACCAAGCAGAAGTAGAAGGGGTCATCGTACCTGGAGTGGATGGGGAGCTAGGAATTTTACCCCAGCATGTTGGTTTAATGACTCAGATTGTCCCTGGAGAATTACGTATCCAACAAGGGGGAAAGGAACTTCGCATGGCCGTCGGTGAAGGTTTTTTAGAAGTACGACCTGATCGTGTCTCCATCATGACGGAAATGGCCATTGATGAAGCAGATATTGATGAACATGCAGCAGAAAAAGCAGTGGCTCTTGCGGAAAAAGAATTGAAAGACCAAACACTCTCTCATGAGGAGGTGGCACTGGTTCAGTCATCCCTGTTACACTCATTGGCAAAGCTCCGTGTGAAGAGACGTCATCATCATTAATTCGAATATTCTATACTGAAGTATCATGAGGCACCGTGCACAGTTCATTAGTACAAGAGGGGCGAAGGATTGTGATGCCGGGCTGTAGAGGTCCCTACCAGCTAAATTAAAATCACAATTCGAGACCCACGCAGTAATGATAAGCTATCCACAAGCCGTAATGGATTTGTGTGAAATATGTGGACTCAAGCTTTTTTTCAAAACAAAAGAACTTGTTACCTCCTATAAAAAAATTTTATGAATATGAATCTTGTACAACAAATTGATTGCGACCTCAAAGAAGCAATGAAGGCCAAGGATGCTTTCAAGTTAGGAACACTCCGGATGGTAAAATCAGCACTCAACTATGCTGCTATTGAAAAGGGAGGCGTAACCACTCCTCTCTCTGAAGAAGATACTTCTGCAGTATTGCGTAAACAGATCAAGCAACGAGAGGATTCAGTAATGAGCTTTGAGCAAGGTGGCCGACCTGAACTTGCTGAGAAGGAAAAAACAGAAATTGCAATCCTAAGAACTTACCTTCCTCAAAGTCTTACTGAAATCGAGATGGAACTTCTTGTGCGCGAGGTGATCGCTGAAGTCGGTGCTACCTCCAAGGCTCAAATGGGAGCAGTGATGAAAGGAGCCCAAGCAAAGGCCGCAGGACGAGCCGATGGACGTCAGTTGAGTGCACTTGTACAGCGACTATTAACGTAGTTGACAATGCTTCAGGATTTATTGCGAAGAGTTCTCTAAGGATGCCCTTACAAGCCTGAGATCCTCTTGGTAAGTGACTTTAATATTCGGAACACGATTCTCAATTAACATCGTTTTAATCCCATGCGAAAGCAAAGCAGATACTTCATCGGTGGGAATCCTAAGTGATTTCTTATCTTCATGAATGATACGAAGCATTTCCTTTACACGAAAGACTTGAGGAGTTTGCATTGACCAAAGTTGATGACGATCGATTGTTTCTTGGGCATAACCGCTAGCATCACTGCGGTGTAGTGTTTCAGCAACTGGAAGAGCTAAGGCTGCGGCTCCTACACTATAAGCTGCTTTGCAGACTCCTTCGATCTGATCTTGTTTAATAAGAGGGCGAGCAGCATCGTGAATAGCAACAAAGGCACATGAATCCGATAGAGCGATAAGACCACGTTGTACCGATGCATGACGACTCTCTCCCCCAGGAATAATACGAATGATCTCAGAGAGTCTCGGATTATTTAAGGAATCTATCACACCTTGAAATTCCTCTTCTCGCTTGGAAGGAACAACAAGGATGATAGAAGAGATCAAGGAGGTCTTAGCAAATGCTAGCAGGCTATAGGTAATAAGCGGTCTCCCTAGAAGAGAGGCCATTAACTTATCACCACCAAAACGAAGACTCGATCCCCCAGCTACAATGAGGGCAGCAGTTTTAGGAAATGAGGAGGAGGTCTTGTTCACAAAGATAGAAATAGAATCTCAAAGGCTCTTTCCTGTAATTTCTAAGCACTTTGACAATACTAATAGGCTTTGCACAGAGTCACATGATATTTCAGCATGAAATATCCGGGCTAGGAGTAAAAGAAAATGTTCTCATGCGCGTTATTGTGTGAATCTTTCACAAGCAGTGACAGTATTTTGCATCAACATCGCAATCGTCATTGGACCAACACCTCCGGGAACCGGAGTGATGGCATAGCATTTTTCTTTGACAGATTCAAAGTCAACATCCCCGACAAGCCTGTATCCACAGGGTTTAGAAGCATCATCAATACGATTGATACCAACATCTATCACCACAGCCCCTTCACGAATATGCTCAGCCCCCAAAGCATGAGCTCGGCCGAGTGCTGCAATAACAATATCAGCACTGCGGGTGATTGCAGCTAGATCGCGCGTTTGAGAATGAGCAATGGTAACAGTGGCATCACCACCAAGACCTTTTTGAAGAAGTAAAAGAGCCATTGGCTTTCCAACAATAAGACTGCGTCCTACGACCACAACATGGGCTCCACGTGTTCGAATATCATAGGCTTTTAGAAGGTGCTGACATCCCAGCGGTGTGCAAGGAACAAATCCAGTTGGGTCATCCATAGCGAGTTTTGCAACGTTGATTGGATGGAACCCATCAACATCTTTTTTGGGATCAATCGCCAGAGTAATGGTTTTTTCATCGATATGAGAGGGAGGTGGGGATTGAACAAGAATACCGTGGATGAGCGGATCTTCATTGAGCTCATCGATGACTTCTAACAACTCTTTTTGCGTTGTGCTTGCAGGGAGTTCTAATTTACGCGAAAGCATACCGAGCCTTGAGCAGGTGCGATCTTTGTTTCGAACATAGGCTTGCGAAGCTGGATTTTCGCCAATTAATACGACTGCAAGACCGGGAGTGATTCCACGTTTTTGAAGCTGGGCAATACGTTTTAGTGTTTCTGCTTCAAGAGAAGCAGCAGTCTGTTTTCCATCAAGAAGGATCATCGAAATGTTGAGCGTTTGTTTTTAAAAGTTGTTCAAGTTTGAGGCGTTCTGGTTCTAGGTCTGAGAGGGAAGGATCAATGGTAATAGAAGGGTCTAGAATAATATCAACTCGAGAAAAAGGAAAGGGAATGGAAAATGAATCCCACGTTTTCAATCGAAAAGCATAATGATAGCGAGCATGGAGAGGTAAAATGGGAGCCCCTGTCTTTTGTGCTAAAAAAATCACTCCAGGTCCAAGGCAATATTTTGGGCCACGAGGACCATCTGGTGTAATAGCTAGATCATAACCCTCTTCTAGTTTTGCTGAGAGCTCACGAAGAGCTGTCGATCCACGGCGCGAGCTAGATCCACGCACCGAGCCCATCCCAAGACGGGCCATGACTCCAGAGAGAATATCGCCATCTTTGCTGGGACTTGTAAGAACAACGACCCCCTTACGATGGCGATGATGATATTTTCTTAAAAACCCTACCGCAATGGCTGGAATACGATTGTGCCAGAAAGTGATGATCGATGGTACTGCAAGCGGATTGGATAAAAATCCGGCATGGTCAACAACACTCAGTCGTAGCGTTTTAAAAAGCATACGAGCTACCCGTGCAGCAAGAGCAGCAAGAAAAGTTTCTCGAGTCATTCTTGATAAATATCTCCCCAACGGTAGGCCTCACTAAGATTGATTCCCAGCTGATCAAGAACCCTAAACACAACCGTATCGGCTAATTCTTCGAATGTTTTTGGGTTACTATAAAAGGAGGGCATTGCTGGAAGCACTGAAGCTCCAGCCTCCATGACAGTCACGATATTGCGAGCTTGAATGAGATTCCATGGGGTTTCGCGAACCACAAGAATGAGCTTGCGACGTTCTTTTAAAAAAACATCAGCGGAGCGAATAATAAGTGAGTCGCTCGTTCCTGCAGCAATCCGTCCAACCGTCCCCATAGAGCAAGGAATCACAATCATTGCATCAAAAAGAGCAGACCCACTTGCACATGAAGCAGTCATCGATTTTTCTTGATGAAACTGCGTTCCTTCGGGAATTTTCAAAGCACCGATTTCTTGATGAATCACTTGTTTAGCATAACTACTTAAAATCAAGTGGAGCTCATGACTTTTTCCATCTAAGTGATGCAAGAAACGTTGTAGATAGAGAGAACCACTAGCCCCTGTGCCAGCAATAAGAAGACGCATGGGCTCATTGATACATTCTTGCGGATCGAGTGAACAGAAAAATTAATAAGGTATCGATTTTATGAGTTGACTCAAAAAGAGATAAAAGACTACCTACTGACGATGAAATTTCGCCTTTTTATTGCATTACTCATCCTTCTTGGGTTAGGTAGCACTCATCTCGTGAGTCAGATAAATGAAGTAAATAACCGAGATCGAGAATCTATAACCATTCAAAGGTATTCTCAATTTTTGAATCAAACTTCAGCTTTTGAAGAATCAGGCTATTGCGGGAATCTCTACGCTATTGAAATACTCGGTGATTCTATCTTACGCACAGGTTCCCCTGGAGATTATTGCTATCATTTCATTTCCAAGCTGGATTGCTCTTCTGCATGCCTCGCAACTCTCAGCTTGGAGGAGGCTGCTTTTTATAGCAGGTGTTGTCATCCCGATTCCTCCCCTAGCCTTCATTCTCGAATTTTGGATTCCTTCTCTGAGATCAAGGTCGATCCCTCATTGCAATCTAATATTCTGACTTTTGATCTCACTGCTTCAGGAGCAGAGATCTATCAATCGGGATTAGAGGAGAGTGCTCTCGAAGCTGGAATGGATGAGATTATCGAGTGGATCCTAGAGTCTGTAGTGCTTGGAATCGCTATCGAAGAGGGCACAAGATTCACCCTCCATGGTCGAGATAGGGAGACGGAGCTTCGTCAACATCCTCAGACCCCTCCTCCTCAGCACCCCATGCTACCTGAAAAGGCTAGCTCCAATCCTTCTCCCATAGGCTCATTATCGAGGGATGAGGAGGAACTCACCACTACACTTAAGAATCTTTCTTTGAATCAACGTGAAGGTTCTAACACCCAAAAACAAAGTTCAGAAATTTTTTCTCCAGAAAGTTCTCGGGAACAATTGGAAGAATCGAGTCAGGAGCTCCAGGAGAGGATCGATGAAACGAGAATTTTCGAAGAAGGTGAAAATCTATGGAAGATCTATTACGATGCACTAGAAGCAGATTTTAGAAGGAATGACGTAAAACTTCAATTTGGTAAATTACTACCAGGTGGAGAAGAGCTAAGCGCAGATGAAATTAGAGCGGCCCTTAGGAGACAAGCCCAA
>Ga0114975_10002006_pt1 | contig 14100 bp, 12 predicted proteins | sample S_130626_EF_Meta_FD_87031 | JGI IMG/M metagenome (GOLD analysis project Ga0114975, IMG submission 87031) | Freshwater microbial communities from Lake Simoncouche, Canada to study carbon cycling - S_130626_EF_MetaG | ecosystem: Environmental > Aquatic > Freshwater > Lake | place: Lake...
CAGTAAATATTTTAATGTGCTAAAAAACTTGCCATCGAAATGTATTAAATCAAACAAAAAATGTGTAACTAAATGCCAGAAACTTTCGTGAGGTTCCAGATTTTCTTGTCCACAAACGTGGCAAAATCTGCCATAAATTGCTGCATTACAGTTAAGACAAACTTTTTCTTCTCTTTCTTTTAAATGCGACACAGTATAAATTTTGTTAAAAATAAGGCGTAGCTGTTGAATATGTAATTTTAAAGGAATATATATCGTGGATAAAAATGTATTTATTCAGCATAATTAATAAATAGCTCATGAAGAATTGTGTCAATTTTATTGTGACAAAAAAACTGTCACAGATTTTTTGTCACAGACTTATAACATTTTATTTATGACAAAATTATTGTCACAAGAAAATTGTCGCAAAACATAGTTCAGCTTTATAATCCAAGTCTATCTCATTACATATTCTCCATAATATTTTATCGATTAAATTGATACCTATTATTTTTGATGCGATTATTAATCATTATGAAAGTATATTATAAGTTTTTAGCAATAGTTTTAATTGTTTCAGTTCAGCAAGCAAATGCCCAGTTTTATTTCAGCGATGTTTTATCAAATCAAACTGCTAATAGTAATTATCTGAATTACAAGAATAATAAAATCAAAAAAATAACTATTGTTAATACCACTGCAACTGCTAAAGAAGGAGAGGAGAAAGAAGGTGTTACCGTAACTCAAAATTTTTCTGCCGATTGGAACAGTCTAAAAACGGAGACGAACTTATCAATTGGTATAAAATCTGCTTCAACCACTACTTATAAAAACAATAAAATTTTAAAAAAAGAAGATGAAAGCAAGAATGTAAATGCCGTGATAGATTATGAGTATGATGCAGATGGAAAACTTACCAGCATTTATTCTGCAAGTGATGATACATCAGTTAACAAGGGCTTTTATGAAAAGCATATTTGGATGTATGATGATAAAGGTTTGCCAAGTAAAATGCTTAAAATAAAAAATGGAATAGATACTACAACCATTAAGTTTCTTAAAGATGAGCAAAATAATATAGCCGAAGAAAGGTGGATGAAATCTAGTAAAGTAATTGAAACTTACTACTACTATTATAACGAAAAAAATATGCTAACTGATATTGTTAAATTTAACTTGAAAGTAGAAAAAATGTTACCAGAATTTTTGTTTGAGTATGATGAAAATAATCAAGTTATCAAAATGACTCAGATACCTTTTGGTAGCAGTAATTATTTTGTATGGCATTATGCTTATGGGGATAAAAATTTAAAACTCGCCGATTTTTGTTACAGTAAAACCGGAGAATTACTAGGCAAAACAGCATATAGTTACGAGCAATAATTTATAAATGCAATACTTTGGTGTATTTGAAATGCTGATCTTCATCTAAATCTGTAATCACAAAACCTGCATTTCTTTTTTTACATTCTTGTTCAATTAAAGCAGCAGCCTTATCAATATTATTATTATCTAAATGGCTAAACGGTTCATCCATTAACAACAATTCAAATGGCTGAATCAATGCTCTTATGATGCAAATTCTTTGTTGCTCTCCATAACTACATTTGCCAGTCTGTTGATTTAAAATATGAGTTATACCAAGTATTTCAGCCATTTCAGTTATTTTCTCTGAAGGATAAAAAGGTGCAGTCATTGTTCTTTTTAATTCAATATTTTCCTTTGCTGTAAGTTGTGGAAATAATCTTAAATCTTGAAAAATAATACTTAATTTATTTTGTCTGTATGTGGCAATAGCTGCACTACTAATGTTTTGTAAGTCCGCATTGTCATAAAAAATTGTACCCTCATAATCATTTCTTAGATGGTATAAAAAATGCATTAAAGTAGTTTTTCCAGTGCCACTTGGAGCAACAATTTTAGTGAGTTCATTTTTGCTAAAACTAATTTCTTTGTTCCATACATCTTTTTGTGTAGCCAGTACTGTAGCTTTTAAAGGAATAGGAACAATATTTTTTAAACTTATTTTCATAACAATTACAAAGTAAAAGTGCTGCCATTAATTGGCAGCACTTTTTATTTGATAAAAATAAATCAATGATTAGTATCCAGCAGGCATTGCAGTGGTATCCATCATTATCTCTGGTGTTGAATATCTAGCTTTTCTTTCAGCATCAACTTTTTTAAGCTCTTCAAAAGTTGTTTTAAAGAAATCAGCAATTGAAACAAGGCTGTTTTGTTTAGCATCTTTCATTGTAAATTCAGCACTGCTTTTTAATTTACCATCAGCTATATTATCTGCAAGAATTGTTGCATCGTTAAAAGTTGCTAATGCTTTATCCATAATAATTTTTCCGTGTGCATCTGATGATGCCATTGGTGCAAATGCAGTTAGAAAACTATTGATGTTTATATACATACCCATTGATTTACCACCTAATTTTCCAACAAAATCTTTGCTTAAATTAGATGTAGCTGTTTTAGCTGTATATTGTGTATAAGTTGCTTCGTCAGAAGCTACAATAATATTTTTTGCATCAATTCTAACATAAAGCATTGGAGAAGGCATTGCTTTATTTAAAGTATAAACACCACCATTATTTTCTAGAGCTTGGCTTTGAACAGCAGTTGCAAGTACTTTATCTAAACTTGCTTTGTCACCAACCTCAGCAGCCAATAAATATTTCATACTAGGAGCACCCATGAAACCTCCATTTTGGCTCATAGAAAAATCACCCAAGGCAACAGCTACATCTCCTTTTAAACACTTATAAATATCTTGCATTGAAATACCCATTTGAGATAAACCAGCATTGGCTAATGTTTCTAATTCTAATTCTTTAACAAGACCCCCAACCATTTCTGGTTTAAATGACATCAACATAGCTGCATTTACATTTTGTGCAGGAAAATTTTCTAAAGCAGATGGTTTAACTGAACTGCTACCATATTGTTTCATTAAAGAGTTTAACCTATCGTTGAAATGATATGAACCCTTTGCAGTTATTTTTCCTTCTTCAAAATTTATTAAAGTAGTAGAATAATTATCTTTTAGCAACTCTTCTAATTTAGGCAATTGAAAAGGCATCATACTTAGGGCATTAATAGACGATGAGCTAGAAGCAAACATATAAGCATCAGCTTTTTCGTTTAGCATTTCAGAGAAAGCTTTTACTGAGCTAACTTTATCTGCATCTTTTAAACTATAAAAACCTTCTACAAGTTTTTTTAATTCTTCTACTTTATTAATTGTTGCTGGTTCTTTGTATGTTCCGCTAGCAGCATCATAACCTCCCATTTGATTCACCACAAAACCGGTAAACATTGCAAGGTCTGCTGTCCAGCTGATACAACCATTTCCATCAAGTTGAATGTAAGAATAATCTTTTGCTTTTTTAACTTCTTTGCCTTTAAACTCTTCTTGTGCTTTTAAAAATGTTTCAAATTTTGATGCGTCATTTAATGCTGCAATTAAATTAACAGAAGAGATTTGTGTTGCTTTTGGATTGCCTTTTTGGGTTACAAAACCAAACATTTTTTCTTTATAGTTCACCCCTGCATTTTGTGCATCAGTGAACATTTTTTTTCCTTTACTTGAATCAATTGCTACGAATATTTTTTCAATAGACTCATCTAATTTGTAGTTACCTTTTTTTAATTTTTCAGACATTGCATCTTGATCAACAACAAATACTACCATAGCATCTTTTGGTATTAAGGTAGTTTGTTTTGGAGATTTGCTTTTGCAAGAAGAGAATAGCATCACAGCAACTAAAGCTATAAATGCCAAACGAAACATTGTTTTCATTGTTTAATTTTTGGTGATTTTTTTGAGTTGATTTACAAACTTAATAGGAAATTTTATCTATTGAATATTATTCACAAATAAATCTAAAGAAATGGTTAATTGGTTGATTTTAAGGATTAATAGCAAACTGTAACTGGTAATCTTCCTTTTGCTTTAAATTTTCCTTGCAATAAATCTGCTGCTTTTGCTTGAATAATTGCATCATCATCGTAACAAGCAATAATATTTTGTGCATTGCAATTATTTTTAATAGCATAAGGATTACCAAAGAAAAAGGAGATAGTGTTTTTTTCTTTAGAAAAATTTTCAATTAAAAAAACAGCTGCAGTGTCTAATCCAAAATTATTTGCTGGTCTTCTGTTATATTGATGAACACTAATAATAATGGCATCGTATTTTTTTTGTTTGGTACAAGAGTCAATAATGTTTTGAGCTAAATCGTATTTTGCTTTTGTACCAGAAATAATAACCCCAGTTCTAGGTTCAATAGAATCTCTAATTACATAATTCATAGAATAACTATTGGTGTAATAATAAACATCTGCATTCCAATCTTGCTGTATTCTTCTTGCAAATTCATTTTCTTTTCCATTGCCAATGTGTATGAGTGCAACCCTTGGTAAAACATCTTTAGGGTTGGTAATATTGTTTAGTGGAATAATGTTTTGGTTGTTTTGTTTTACAGTTGTGATAGCATTTTCTGCAATTTGAGCTACAAGATTATTGGTTAAATTATTTAAGTCTTTGGTTAAGTTGATTGTATCAATAAATTGTTTTTTATTCAACCCTAAATTATACTTAGCAAGTAACACTTTTTTTACACTTTCATTGAACTGCTTTTTTGATAATTTTTTGTTGGCAATCGCTTCCTTAATTTTAATAATACTAGAATCAATTTGTTCTGGCAAACACAATAAATCGTTACCAGCAATAATGGCTTGTGCAGCGGATTCCCCACTTGGAAAAAATTTAGTGAGTGCTTTCATTTCAAGTCCATCTGTGATAATTAAACCTTTAAACCCAAGTTTATTTTTGAGTAAATCAGTAATCGTTTTTTTTGATAATGATGTTGGAAGATTTTTAGTGGTATCAATTGCAGGAACAGATAAATGTGCTGTCATAATGCAGCCAACATTATTTTTTATTTGTTGTTTAAAAGGAAATAATTCTAAATCGTCTAAAGCTTTGTAAGATTTATTAATGATAGGTAAATCTAAATGAGAGTCCACAGCAACATCGCCATGCCCTGGAAAATGTTTTGCACAAGCCATTACTCCTTGGCTTTGTAATCCTTTGCTGTATTGAAAGGCATAATTGCTAACAATGTTTTTATGCTCACCAAAACTTCTGTCATTAATTACAGGATTTTCAGGATTATTATTTACATCTACAACAGGTGCGTAGTTTAAATGAATACCCATTCTTTTACATTGTTTGCCAATGGCTGCTCCAACTTCATAAACAAGATTTTTATTTTGCATTGCACCCAGCATCATATTTTTTGGAAAAAGCGTAACACTGTCCAACCTCATTCCTAAACCCCATTCTGCATCCATAGTAATTAGCAAAGGTGTTGGGGCAATACTTTGATAATAGTTGTTGAGCTTGGCTTGACGAACAGGGCCTCCTTGAAAAAAACATAGACCTCCTACATTATAATGTTTAATTAGATTAGTTACTTTTTCAATATGGTCTGCACCAAGATTGCTGTGAGCACGAATGATAAATAATTGTGCAATTTTTTCATCTTCACTTAACGCTTTAAAAATACTGTCAACCCATCTATTTGCTTTTTTTGAGGGCTTTAAAAACTGTTGCGTAAACGCAGTATTTATAAAGCAGAAAATGAATAGCAGTGCAAGTATTTTTTTCATATTGTGAATGTATATTAAAACACAAAACCATTCGCTTTTGACGAATGGTTTTGCAGTATTTTAGTAAATATTATTTAGTTTCTTCTTGTTCTTCTTCTGGCAATTCAGAAATTTTCAGCTCAATATTATTTGATTTTAGTTGTGTGAACCATTTCACCATTTTCTTTCTATCGCTATCGTAAACTCTTTCAAAATCCATCTTACCAAATACAATTTTGAAATATTCTTTCACAGCCTTAGGATCTTTTTCATTTGGCAAAGCCTCTGTGCTAGCTTCCATAGCTTTAAATACATCAACTAAATTTACATTTTCTCTTGTTGTGTAAACCTCAATACTCTCTAAATGAGAAAAATTATGAATTCTATTGCTTGCAAATTTTGTTGTTTTATCTTCTAATGAACGAACCAAAGCTCCATCTGATTTGCTACTAACAAGTTCAAACAATCCTGATAATCCAGTTACAGAGATAAGTTTACTATATTCCATATTTAAAAGTTGGGTGGCAAATGTAGTTGTGCAACTGATATATTCAAAGACAAAATTTAAGCAACAATTGCTGAGGGGTTATTTTGTTTCCAAAACTTCCAAATGGTAATTGATAAAACAAATAAAAATGCAAATAAGCTTAACAGATAAAGTAGGTGATAGTTCCTTAATACAAATGATCTTAAAGAAATTTTTTCAGCCTTTTCTTTTCCCAAAGTAAAATCTAGAACTGACTTTGTAATGGGGCCTATGAATTTTATTTTATCCCAGTTAGTATATCTTGCAGCTTCATATTTGTAAGAAGCAGGATAGTTTGGTGGCAATTGTTTTTTATAATAATCAAAATTTTTACTTACTTCTTCAAAACTTGCAAAATTGTTTGATGAGTCTTTAAAATACAAATTAAATAATGGGTCCATAACAATCCATTTTCCAGATTTGTTCACTTCAATAACGATGTGACCACCATATTCTCTATCAACAAGCATTTGAATAAATCTTACTTTAAAGTCATTTGACTTTAAGATTCTTGCAAGAATAGCTGATGCACTACCACAAGAACCATTGCCAGTAATTAAATCCATTGTTACAGGATGAAACAAATTTGCCTTCAATCCATCTATCTTCTGGCCGCTAAAAACTTTAATTCTATTGTGTTCAAAAAGATGAGCAAGATTCATTGCTTTGACTAAAAAGGTATCAACATTATTCTTGCCAGCACTATCAAGAATGATATGGTGTGAGATGGCACTAAAAATTTCGGATTCATACGTTGACTCAATTTTAAAATAAATCATTGATGTAAAAAGAATCCCATTTATAAATACCAAAAAATAAAGATTGGATAAATATTTTAATATTAATTGAAAGATTTTCATGATCAGGTTGAGGCAAATATCTTTATGCTTTTTTTTTTTAAATAATCACAAATGTATATTTTAATAAAAAACAATCTTGATAGATTCTAACGAATTTATTTAATCAACAAATAAAAAATATTTCAATAATAACAATCTGATAATTTTGAATAAGATGAATAAAATTGAAACTAAAATTTTAGCTGTTATTGGTGGTGGTGCAGCAGGCTTTTTTTGTGCAGTAAATGCTGCTAGAATGAACCCTGATTTGAAAGTTGTATTAATAGAAAAAAACAATAAATTATTAAGTAAGGTTAAAGTTAGTGGTGGTGGTAGATGCAATGTAACACATGCCTGCTTTGATATTGTTGAATTATCAAAACGATATCCTCGAGGAGAAAAATTTCTAAAAAAAGCATTTCATTGGTTTAATGCAAAAGATACAGTTGAATGGTTTGAACAGAGAGGAGTTGAATTAAAAACTGAAACTGATGGTAGAATGTTTCCTAAAACTAATACATCGCAAACTATTATTGATTGTTTGTTGAAGGAAGCTGATAAATACAACATTGAAATTGTAATTAGTACCGATGTAAAAGAAATAAAAAAGTTTGATGATAAATTTGAATTAGTGTTTCAAAACACACTCACACCTTCAACTATTGCTAACTATGTTTGTGTTGCTTGTGGTGGCTTCCCTAAAATTGAACAGTTTTCGTGGCTAACTCAATTTGGACACACAATAGAAAACCCAGTTCCATCGCTTTTTACATTTAATATTCCTAACAATAATATCACTGAATTAATGGGGGTGAGTGTAGAGACTGCAGCTGTAAAAATTGTTGGTTCTAAAATGCAATCTAATGGACCAATGCTAATTACTCATTGGGGTTTAAGTGGACCAGCAGTGTTAAAATTATCTGCATTTGCTGCAAGAGATTTAGCAAATAAGAACTACTTATTTGAAGTATTAGTTAACTGGCTTCCATCTTTCAATGAGCAAACTTTTAAAGACCAAATAACCCGATTACGAAATGAGTTAGCATCTCAAAAAATACATGGCAAAAACTCATTTGGTTTGCCTAATCGACTTTGGGAGTTTTTATTGAAAACATCATTGATTGAAGATAATTTACGTTGGGCAGATTTGCCAGTAAAAAAACAAAATGATTTAGTAAGAAATACAACAACTCAATCTTTTTTGGTGAAAGGGAAAACAACATTTAAAGATGAGTTTGTTACTTGTGGAGGTATTAAATTAACAGAAATAGAAGTGAACACAATGCAAAGTAAAATAGTGGACAATCTTTTTTTTGCAGGAGAAATATTAGATGTTGATGGAATAACAGGTGGTTTTAATTTTCAAAATGCATGGACAACAGGATGGATTGCTGCAAAAGCAATTGCACAAAAAAGCCTTGAATAAATTTTTATTCAAGGCTAAATGTTTCTGACTGGCTTAGTATTATTTACCTAAAACTTGTTTCACTATTTCAACAATTTTATTTCCTTTAGCATCTATTTGTTCATCATTCCAAAGTAAACTAATTGCTGTAGAAATACATCTGCCCATTACAGCATCACTGGCACTAAAGTCTTTACTCCCTAGATTCATTAAACTAAGTTGCTGATCCAAACTCAATGGATAAAGGCTTTTAGCCCGTTTTAAATGATCCCATTTTTTTATGTAATGCCAATTATTATCAAACCAATAAAAATTACCAGGCATTATACCTTGTGCTTTCATTTCAGTAACAAAAGCTCTGGTAGCTTCTTCTGTTGGCAAAAACCAACTTAAAAAAGTGCAACTATCGCCATCTGCATCTGGCACTCTTCTAAAACTAATTTCAGGTATTGTTGCTAAAATATTTTTTAATCTGGTATGATTTCTTTTTTGAATAGAAAGAAAAGTATCTAGTTTTCTAATTTGTGCCAAACCAACAGCAGCATGCAGTTCACTAATTCTAAAATTATAGCCAATAAAAGGATGCAAGTCTGCACCTCTATCAACACCTAAATGGTCGTGACCATGATCTGTAAAGCCATCACACTTTGTTAATACATCTTTATTATTTGTCATTACAACACCACCCTCTGCACAAGTAATTGTTTTAACAAAATCAAAACTAAAAGTTCCTGCATCTCCAATAGTTCCTAATTTTTTGCCTTTATAAGTTCCACCAATGCTTTGACAAGCATCTTCTAGTAATAATAAATGATGCTCTGCACAAATTGCTTTCAATGCATCCAAATCAGCCATACTACCACACATATGAACAGGCATAATGCACTTTGTTTGCGGTGTAATTGCGGCTTTCACAGCTTCTGGTTTTAATGTTAATGTATCATCAACATCAACTAAAATAGGAATAGCACCAACACTTAAAATTGCCTCAAAACTGGCTACAAACGTGAATGCTGGCATAATAACTTCATCTCCTGCACCAACGCCTAATGCAGCCATTGCTGTTGTTAAAGCCGCAGTTCCACTGCTTGTCAAATGTGCATATTCACTACCAAATGTTTCGCAAATAGCTTTTTCTAATTCCTGTGATTTCCAAATGCCATTTCTTGCTCCGTCAAAGCCATAACGCATTAGAATTCCCGTTTGTAAAACATCGTTTACTTCTTTTCTTTCTTCAGCACCAAAAAATTCAAATCCTGGCATAAAATATTTTAAATGTTATAAATAATTATAAAAAGATATAGAATAGCAACTATTCACCTTTTTCTTCTGCTTTTATTTGTTTGAATAATTCTTCCATTTTGAAAACATAGTCTAATGTATCATCAAGGTAGTAATGCATTACTGGCATTCTGCGTAAACTTTTTCCTACTTTAGTACTTAGCTCTTTTTTTATTTCCCAAGCCCTTGCTTCAATTTTTTTAAGTGTATCTTTCACATCTGCAACTTGAAATACACTTAAATAAATTCGTGCTTCTAATAAATCTGGAGTGACCTTTACTGATGAAATAGATACCATTCCACCATTGAACATATTCAGTCCTAATTTTCTAAAAATATTGTTTAATTCTTCTTGCAAAACTGTTGCCACTTGTTTCTGACGCTTTCCTTCGATCATAATACTAATATTGGCTGTAAAAATAGTTACTTTGCTGCAAAGCTAGTTTGTAATTTATATATCTAGAGAACATATAATTAAAAGCATTCAACTTACAAATAATGGTAAAGCAAAATATACGCAGTCTTTCATTGACTCAAATTGAGGAGTACTTTCAATTACACAACCAACCCAAATATCGTGCAAAACAAATGTATGAATGGCTATGGCAAAAACACGCTCATAGTTTTAATGATATGACCAATGTTAGCAAAGACTTGCGTCAACAATTATCTTACGATTTTGATTTGCTTGCATTAAGAACAGATGCTGTTCAGCATAGTGAAGATGGAACTATCAAAAGTCGTTTTATTACCCACGATAACCATTTAATTGAAGGGGTTTTGATTCCTACAGATGAAAGGAAAACAGCTTGTGTATCATCTCAAGTTGGTTGTAGTTTAAGTTGCAAGTTTTGTGCAACCGGTAAAATGGAACGTAAGCGTAATTTAACTTTTGATGAAATCTATGATCAGGTGGTTTTAATTAATCAGCAAAGTCAAACATCTTATAATCAAAAACTTTCGAATATTGTTTTTATGGGAATGGGGGAGCCATTAATGAACTACAATGGTGTTTTAAAAGCAGTAGAACGTATAACAGCTGCTGATGGTTTAGCTATGAGTCCCAAACGAATTACTGTTTCAACAGCTGGTGTTGCCAAGCAAATAAAAATGTTGGGCGATGATAAAGTAAAGTTTAAATTAGCTCTTTCTTTACACGCTGCAAATGATAAAAAGCGTAATGAAATTATGCCCATTAATGAAAGCAACAATATCAAAGCTTTGATTGATGCTTTAAATTATTTCTATAAACACACAGACAATCACATTACATTCGAGTATATTCTCTTCAAAAATTTCAATGATTCTTTAAAAGATGCTGACGAATTAGTAAAAGTTTACAGACAGGTTCCTGCAGATTTGATTAACATCATAGAATATAACCCTATTGACAATTTTGGTTTAGTAAAACCTGATGAAGAAATTACAGAACAGTTTATGGCTTATTTAGAGAAAAATCGTGTGAATGCACGTTTGCGTCGCAGTAGAGGCAAAGATATTGATGCAGCTTGTGGACAATTAGCAAATAAGGGATAAAAAATCAAAGTATTATAAATAAAAAATCCTCGCTTTTAACGAGGATTTTTTATTTATTTAGATAATTTTAATTCAATTTTTCTACCTGCATATAATTCAATTCAACAGGGGTGCTTCTTCCAAAGATTTTAACTGTAACTTTTAATTTTTTCTTCTCATCATTAACTTCTTCAATAACTCCATTAAAGTCGTTAAATGGTCCTTCAATAATTTTGATTGTTTCACCAATAATAAATGGTTCACTAATTGTAACACCAATATCATTCATTTCATCAACCTTACCAAGCATTTTATTTACCTCAGCTTTACGTAAAGAAATAATATTTCCTTTACTACCTTTCCCATCAGTTAAAAAATGCATTATGTTGCTGATATTGCTAACGTGTTGCACAATATCATCAGTTAATTTGCCATCTTCAACCTCAAGCATTACGTAACCAGGAAAATAGTTTTTTTCACGCATTACTTTTTTACCATTCTGCACCTTGAAAACCTTTTCCATTGGTAAAAAAACTTGTCTAATAGTATTCGTCCAACCATTACGAGCAATATCTTTATCTAAATATTCCTTTACACTACGTTCCTTGCCACTAACAACGCGTAGCACGTACCATTTACTCTCCTTTTGTTCCACAACAACTTCTGCTTCGCTCATTTGGGTTATTTATTAAATAATTGATAGATAAGTTTAAGAAGCTGGTTGCTAGAGAAATCCATTAAAAAAACCATAGCAGTAATAACCAAAGTAGCTACCAAAACAATTACAGTGCTTTGTTGCAATTGCATCCAAGTTGGCCAAGTAACATTTTCAGTTAGCTCTATATAACTTTCTCTAAAATAGTTTGATATTTTGTTCACTTGAAAAATTTGAAAATTTGAAAATTTAAAGATTTGAAAACTTCTAACTTCTATTATTAAAATAAAAATTTTCAAATCTAAATTGCACGGGCACTAGGATTCGAACCCAGATCAAAGGTTTTGGAGACCCGTATGCTACCGTTGCACCATGCCCGTGTTTAAAATACTTAAAGAACTTCTTTTTAAAAGCAAAGTACCCAAGGTAAAAAACCGAAGGTACTTTGCAAATGTTATTCAGCTATATTAAAGTTTCATTGCTGAAAAAATAATATGAAATATTACTTGATAATTTCAGTAACCTGACCAGCACCTACTGTTCTGCCACCTTCACGTATAGCGAATTTCAGACCTTTATCCATTGCAATTGGCTGAATCAATTTAACGTGTAAGTTGATGTTATCACCAGGCATAACCATTTCAGTTCCTTCTGGTAAAGTACATTCTCCAGTTACGTCTGTAGTTCTAAAATAGAATTGAGGACGATATTTATTGAAGAAAGGAGTGTGACGTCCACCTTCGTCTTTGCTTAATACGTATACTTCACCTTTGAATTCGGTATGAGGAGTGATTGATTTAGGAGCAACGATTACCATACCACGACGAATTTGAGATTTCTCAATACCACGTAACAATAAACCTGCATTATCTCCAGCCTCACCACGATCAAGAAGTTTTTTAAACATCTCAACACCTGTTACAGTTGAGTTTAAGTTAGCATCCATCAAACCAACGATTTCAACAGCTTCACCAACTTTAATAACACCTCTTTCAATTCTACCTGTTGCAACAGTTCCACGACCTGTTATTGAGAATACATCCTCAACACTCATCAAGAAAGGCATATCAACTGGTCTTGGAGGCAATGGAATATAACTATCAACTGCTGCCATTAATTCTTCAACTTTAGCAACCCATTGTGGTTCTTCAGCCAAAGCACCTGTAGCAGATCCTTGAATGATTGGAGTATTGTCACCATCGAAACCGTTCTTAGTTAACAATTCACGAATTTCCATTTCAACTAACTCAAGTAATTCAGCATCTTCTACTAAATCAACTTTATTCATAAAAACAACCATTGAAGGAACACCAACTTGACGAGCAAGAAGGATATGCTCTCTAGTTTGAGGCATAGGACCATCAGTAGCAGCAACTACAAGAATTGCTCCATCCATTTGAGCAGCACCTGTAATCATATTTTTCACATAGTCAGCGTGACCTGGGCAGTCAACGTGAGCATAGTGACGATTATCTGTTTGATATTCAACGTGAGCAGTATTGATGGTAATACCACGCTCTCTTTCTTCAGGAGCTCCATCAATTTCGTCATATTTTTTTGCAATGTTACCCATCCCTTTTTTTGAAAGGATGTTAGTGATAGCAGCAGTTAAAGTGGTTTTACCATGGTCAACGTGACCTATAGTACCAATGTTTACGTGGGGTTTGTCCCTCTTAAAGGTCTCTTTAGACATTTTGTTTTATTTTATTTGTTTTATAATCAAAGTCTATAGAACAATGTCCACAGACCACAGTTTATTAATTAACAGGTCTTACAATTAATAAGAGCCGTTGATGAGAATTGAACTCACGACCTCTTCCTTACCAAGGAAGTGCTCTACCCCTGAGCTACAATGGCTTGCATAGCTTAGAGAGAAAGTCTCTCATCATTAACTAAAAAGAACTAATTTGAGCGGAAGACCAGGCTCGAACTGGCCACCTATAGCTTGGAAGGCTATCGCTCTACCAAATGAGCTACTTCCGCTTTTGTTATTTTTATATGAATCACTATCATACAAATTAAAAGAACTTGTGGGCAGAGTAGGGTTCGAACCTACGTACTCGTGAGAGAACAGATTTACAGTCTGTCGCCTTTAACCACTCGGCCATCTACCCAAAATAATTTATAAATTCAATCTTAATATGAAAAGACTGTATATTAATGAGCCGAGGAAGGGAGTCGAACCCACGACCTGCTGATTACAAATCAGCTGCTCTACCAACTGAGCTACCTCGGC
>Ga0114975_10002007_pt1 | contig 14099 bp, 18 predicted proteins | sample S_130626_EF_Meta_FD_87031 | JGI IMG/M metagenome (GOLD analysis project Ga0114975, IMG submission 87031) | Freshwater microbial communities from Lake Simoncouche, Canada to study carbon cycling - S_130626_EF_MetaG | ecosystem: Environmental > Aquatic > Freshwater > Lake | place: Lake...
ATCGACCGGAACGGGAACGCTTGTGGTTACCGGAGGCATCGGCGTCTCAGGAACCGTAACTGCCGCGGCGTTTTCCGGACCTCTCAATGGAAGCGTGGGAGCAGTAACTCCGGCTATAGGAGCGTTTACGTCGCTGTCAGTTGGCACCATTGGATACACTATTGATGATAATACGGGAGGAAATCAAATACGATTGTTCACAAACACTGCCGGAAAAAGCTTGTGGGTTGGAGCGCCCGGGGGTATTACTTTAAATAACAACACTTCTGTGACGGGAACATTAAGTGTTTCTTCTACAGTTTCCGGTGGAGTTGCTCCGCGATGCGTTATTCCTGCTTCGTCATTTGTTCCTAGCGCAACTGCTGGTCCATCATTAGCGTACATTAGCACAGGAAATGACAAATATGAATTACAATACGCTGATGGATCAGATAAAATTGCGTATGTATCATTAAGTGTTCCGTACAATTATGGCGGCGGAAACATTGTTATTCGAGTATACTGGTATATTTCAACAGGGACAAATTCACAAGTGCGATGGGAAGCGTGGGCAGCATCAACAGCTTCGGCAAATTCAATAAATGCGAGTCCGAGTCAAGTTGCATCCATTGATGCTGGATCATCCACTGGTGCCCTTGCCAATAATTTGATTGTCAGCACGTTAACATGGTCCACTTCTCTACCTGCTGCTGGATCTTTGTTGTATTTTGGTTTAAAACGCGTCACCTCGTCAGCAAATGACACTTCAACTGCATTTGCCAATGTTCAGGCAGTTGCAATTGAATTTGGGAGTTAATATTTAATAATGGCTTCTTTACAATACAATAATGTTGAAATTGATTTTGGCACAGGAGCAGATGGTGCATTAACCGTCAATGCTGCAAATTCTCCGTATATTATTACTACGAATAAAAATTTTACCAATGTTACGGTAGCAGCGGGTGGCGTTCTTGTTATTGCTCGACCGCTAACCGCAACATTTACTGCAACCATTTTTCCTTCATCTACAACGTTAACTGTTAGTTCTGGAACAGTTACTGGCACAATAGGTGTTGGCAATGAAATAGTTGGCGGACCAGTCAAACTTGGCACAACCATTGCTTCCGGAAGTAGTCTTAGCTGGGTATTGTCTCAGACGCAATTTTCAACTGTTCCTGCTGGTGGAGTAACAACATCCGGTCTTACAACATATGGAGCCATGCCACTTGTAAAAATTAGCGGCACTCTTACTGTTAGTCCAGCATCTGGAGCAACTGCGGCCGGAATAATTCGTGGCGATTATCAAGACGATATTTATTTGCCATTTGTAAATAGTGGAAGCGGAATTGAGTTTATCAGAAACTCTGCCGCATATGATAGTTATAATAATTCATATTTTAAAGGTGGAACCGCGCAGCAATGGCCGGGAGCATTGTACGGTCGAAATGGCGCTTTTAACAATCCAGACAACAGTATTTATAGTCGTCAAGAAGAATATATTCCGGCACAGAATGGCTATAGATCGCAAGATAGATACGGTGGCGATTACGGACGTAACCCTGCAGGTGGAGGCGGAGGCTCTGGATACAGCAATGGCACGGGCGGACAAAACGCGGTAAACGATGGCGGATCTCAACCGGGAGGATCAGGAGGATATCAGAATTCCAACAATCTTCGACCATCTTCTGTTTGTTTAACAAATTATTATGACAATATTTCTGTTTTATATGACGGGCACAGGGGCGGAAACGCGGGAGATTCAAGCACGAGCAGGGGTCGCGGAGGAAAATCGCTACGAATTATTGCAAGAACCATTCAAAACAATGGACTTATTACAGCAAGTGGAGAAAACGGGGTAAGTGTTGGCATGGGCGGCGGCGGCGGCGGTGGAGCGGGAACAATCGTTGTTTTTTCCGAAACAGAAAATGGTTCTGGCACATATGAGGCCAAAGGCGGTTCTGGAGGAGGGGGGGATGGAAGTTGGCCAGCAGGTTTTGGCGGTCAAGGTGGCGGCGGAACCATTCAACGTTATGTAGGAGTCACCTATTTTTCAGGAACAATTAATACAACTGGAACAAGTTCTTTTACTGGAACAACAACTGGCGTTTCTTCAATCAATGGCCTTGCTTATGTTCCTGACAATCCTATTGTACAAATTGATGCTTCAGCAACAGGCTCAAGCACTGCCGCAACTGGTTCGTTAAGTTTTTCTCACACCGTTGGAACTGGATCAAATAGATTATTATTAGTAAGTGTAACAACTGGAGGAAATTATGTTTCAGCAGTTACCTCAGTTACATTTGGCTCTCAAAATTTAAAATATTTGGAGTGTGGATATATCAATACTGGAGGAACTGTTGGATCGTCAACATATGATAAAACCAAATTTAGAACAGAATTGTGGTATCTAACAAATCCGACATCTGGTGCAGCCAATGTGGTAATTACTGCCTCAAGTGGATTATGGATTGTTGGCGCATCTGTAAGTTTTACAGGAATACATCAATCTACTCCATTTACTTCTTTTTCTACCAATCAATCACTAAGGATTTGGGCCAATACTGCTTCGTCAATCCAACAATCGACAGCAGCAGGAGTAAGGTCGTTTTCTACAATAACTACAGATTTACTGTATTCTATAATTGCTTTTCCTCTAAGCACAAATGCAACTCTTGGAACATCTCAACTAGATAGTCCAAACGGAATTAATGTTAATGCTAATAATGGAACAAATTATCTGCATGTTCAAGGTTCGTATAAATATGCCGCCGCTGCAAGCAGTGAGATGTCCTATACATTGGCTTCAAATGAACATTGGATAGTTGCAAGTGTTTCATTAAAAGTAAGTTCAGATTCATCAGATATTATTGTTCCGACTGCAACAACGTTGTCTGCGTGTAAATCAGCATTAAACACAAATTATACAGGAAATTCAAAATGGTCAAAAGGATCGACATTGATACTTTATGGGAATACCATCAAAATTGGTGCATCTGCCGGAGCGACAGTTACTACGGTAGGAAATGTCTTTTTCAGATGCAGTTCATTTGATCTGAATGGATCAACGGTTGATGGAAATGGAGCAGGATGGTGGGGCGGTACTGGAGGAAATTATTATACTGGTGCCTATTTGGGGGGAGGAGAAGGTATTGGGGGAACAGAAGCAGGTACAGCATATCAAGACAGGTATGGAGTTTCCACTTACGTTGGTATTAATGCCTTCGCAGTCACTTCCACGACGTATCAAGGTGGTTCGAGGGCACTCAGTTCTATTACAGGTGCATTTGGCAAAGGTGGTGGTGGCGGAGCAAATAGAGGATGGGGAGGCACCGGAGGACACAGAAATGACAATAGTAGTAATGCAGGATACCCCGGAGGAGGTGGGAATTCAATTGTAGGAGCATGGGGAACATCATCATTACCGTTTGCTACATACAGTAGTTATCCAGAGGTTGGTCTTAGTTCTGTAGCATTTCTTACAGCGGGCGGTGGTGGCGGTGGTGGCGGTGGTACGGAATCTTTTGAAGGCGCTCACGGCATATTAACAGGAGCAACAGGTGGTGCTGGTGGAGGTGTCATATGGGTTGACGCTTCTCAGGTGTTTACTGGAAGTGGCACGATTCGGTGCAATGGAGTGAACGGCAACACAGGAGGTGGAGGAGGTGGAGGTGGAGGTGGCGCAGGTGGATATATACTAATTACAACAAAAATGTTTTCTTCCACAGGAACATTTACCGCCAATGGAGGAAATGGAGGAAGCGATACTAATGCAAGCGACTCTACAGGTGGCGGCGGCGGCGGGGGCGGTGTTGTGCTTTTGTATTATAAAAATATAACCACAACGCCTACATTAACAGCTACAAAAGGATCAAAAGGATCTTCCGGAGGTTCAACAATTGCTGCTTTGGACGGAGACAACGGATTGACAAGTCAGACAATAGTAAATGGATACTGGCGATACGATGTTGGCGGAACAATTTTGTGGTTTTAAACATATTTGTCGTTTCTTGAGCATCAATGCTATACTAGATACCAAGGCGGAAGCCAACACAACAAAGGAGAGCAAAACCTGTGGCGTCGAACAACAATGTAGTGGATGCGGATTTTCGCATGGAAGAAACTGAAGTCATTGCGTCCAATCCCGATATCGAGGGTGCGGGAGATTCGATGGATTATGACCAGTTTGTTGACACGCTGGCTGATGGCAAGTACGGCGGAGAATTGTGGGCCGATGCTGAGCGGGAAAAGATTCGGGCGCAAGCTGAAGTCCGCCTTGCAAGCAAGCGAAACAATGACCAGCGATTGAATGCGGCAACCGACCGACTTCGCAAGGCAGTCGATGACCAGAAGGCCATCGAGGAAGAATTTCCTGCATCACAGAAGTGGGGCAAATACTACATTTCCCTCGAAGCAGTCAACGCTAAGCAGGCTGAGGCAAACACACCGTAATTTTTTTTGCCGACACGTTACTCACGAAGCACGGGAAATCCCGTGCTTCTTTTTTTGTAACAAATTCAAGCATTTTGGTCGTTGTAGTCAAATGAGATACTGTAAGTATCAAGGGAGGCATGCTCATGATTAAAGCACTTACACTTCTTGTGCAGGGTGGATCAACAATAGGTATTCTCTCTCCCGAGCAGCAGCAATTAATTTCATTTATTATTGAAGATGTTCTTAATATTTCCTTAACATTTGCAATTTGTTCTGTGGCATTTTTTGTGCCCTTTTTGTTGCGTGCATATCAGAATAAACTTGTTTCTGAACGAGCCGCCACAGAATGGCATAATTTATCATTTATAGCCAAGATGGCCGTTGAAACCGCAGAGCAAACTATCAACAAAGGCGACAATACTGTTAAATATGATTATGCCAATTCTGTACTTGAAGAATATTCCAAAACAAACAGGATCAAGTTTTTTACTTCTGTGGCCGCTCGGGTTTTGATAGAATCTTGTGTCCATGACCTTAAACACACCACAAAAAGGAAAATTGCATGAAGCCAGTCCGCCCCCCTCGAGACCTATCTGTCAATGAATTAACTGAGGATGATATCGAGCGACTTGAAACTCTCAAGTCAATCTGGACAAACAACAAGATACATGAAGAAGCACACAATGTGTTTAACACTGATGAGAGCATGAAAAAGCGATTTGAATTTCAAAAGTGGCTGCTAAGAAACAACAAGATTAAACGGTAGTAGTAAAAGGGTATTTGCAAGAAATTTCACTGGTAGACTTGGTCATTACATTAAGGAGAAAACAATGAGTGATGCAGAAAAGTCCTTGATTTCTGCAGTCAAGGAATTGAATTTTATTGATCACGCAGAGTCCGTCATTCGTCTTATTGCGGGATTGAACGCCAATGAAACATCCATCGAGGCATGGATCAATGAAATTGGAGCATTGAAACAGCAAGTGGAAGATGCCAAGAAGACTCAGTCATCAGAGGAGGAAACCAATGTTCCCGCTTCGTGACGCTACACAGCATAATCCAACCATGGGGGGATGGGAGTATGGAGATTGGAGTACTTACACCAATTCTGTACATGCCGGTGTCGATTTTAACTGCGGAGGAGGAGGTGATGCCGATTTAGGTTCCCCGTTGATTGCAGTTTGCCCAATGGTGCTACGCGCAAGCGTATTCTCGGGCAGAGGCTTTGGCAATCATCAGTGGTGGGAAGTATCTGCCGGTCCTCATGAAGGCAAATGGGTTCATTATGCGCATGCAGACAGTTTCATCTACGGACAAGGCGACATCGGTGTTGCGGTAAAACGCGGAGACGAAATTGGCAAATGCGGCAAATCCGGAGGCCAACAATTTGCTCACCTTCATTTTGAAGTCAAACTTGGACATCCAATGGAATGGGGATATTGGGGCGGTGAATTGAAAACCAAGGAGCAAGTTGACAACGTCTATATGAATCCCATTCAATTTTGTGCCGATTATGACGAACATTGCGGTTCGTGTGAGCAGTGCAAGTGCCTTGGCTCCACCGATCCTTTTGCAGAATTTGGCATTCCAACCGACGATGCGCCAAAATATCAAGCGTTACTTGATGCTGTTCGTGAGATCAATTACATTGATCACGCAGAGGCGGTGGTGCGGATCATTGCAGGTCTCAACGCCAATGAGACATCTGTTGAAGGATGGATCAATCAGATCGGTGCGTTGAAATCCGAATTGGCTAATGGGTGAAACACTCCGTCAATACAGCAAGGCAGAACAGATTTCCCGACAGTTCCGGGTCCATCGTGACCCGGAACGGCTTCGGAAACTTCTCAAGATTGCTGTTTCATCTACTCGCGAAGAAAGTGAGCAAGATCGATACCGCAAATGCGCTCATCCGCATTGTGTTGCCATTGGCAGTCATGATCGACCCCTCGATCTTCATCATATTGTGCCTCGCTCTCAATCTGTCGGGTTGATTGATGAGTACACCAACCATATATATCTTTGCGGCGATTTTTTTCAAAAAAATCATCATAAAGCATTGCATGGAGAAGAAACCCCCGGAAAAAAAGACTGGATTTCCTTGGGCATTTTCGGAGACTGGAATGCCGAACACTCATGTGCAGAGCCAACCACTGTTGACAATGCCGGTCAGCGTCTGGTAGAGTTGGCGATGACCGACAGCATTGCTTCGGTCTTGCTCCGCTCAAACGTGGAGTTTGCTTTGGATTACGCCAAAAAGAAAGGCGTATTTTCTCCTTCCGTTGTACTCTTACCGGTAGATTCGGAATATATAAACCGTAATCTACATAAATAAATAAATCAGGTAGAGATTCTTTACCGGATTTGTTTCTTATATAAACCGTAAGGATTACTAGTATGAATCAGGATTCTGAAACTGATCCGGTAGTTCAGTGGTTTCAGAAAGAAATTAGTCCGGCAATTTCGGAAGCAAGTACCTTGCTTTACGAATTTAGCAGGCTTGATCTTCGGGATGTTATTCAATCTCATGATTTCATTTGGAAATTGGTGACATTGAATCATAGGATCGGCATGTTGTATGCCGATGCATTGGAACTTCGCAGCGAGTTCCAGACACAAAGTGACGAACTGTCCTCGCAAATCATGCTGATGCTTGGTTCTAGAAGCGAGTACAAGTTGACTGGCGAAGCAGCCAAGGCGGCTGGAGAGTTGGCGACGAGCAACCTTGATGCTCTTGCCAAACTGTATCCGGCTGTGGTACGGTCCCTGAGCGTCTCTCCCGGCGATGAGCCACGACGAAAACTGAATCGACTTTCCGCTACGGTGGAAAAACTGAAGTTGATTCAGCGCGATTTGCAGGAATCGATCAACGGGATCAAGCATCTCGGAAATCGAGACATGCAGCATGTTGTTCACGGAATATGAGCAACATGCATATTTTTTGGGAGGCAAACAATGGACAAATGGACACTCTTCTATCAGCAGGTGGCTCGCACCGCAGCGCAGAATAACAACATCGATGGCGACATCTTTATCGCAATGATCACCACCGAGAGTCATTGGAACCCAATGGCGGTCAGTGGGGCCGGGGCAGTTGGCATAGCCCAGATCATGCCGAACTTTCATCCGGGCGTGAATCCTCGCGATCCGATTGCGTCGCTCCAGTATTCTGCCAAGTTATTGCGATCCTACCTTGACCTTTTTGACGACAGTTACAAATTGGCCTTGGCTGCATATCACATGGGATCGCCAACGGTCATGGGCTTTGGTGGAAGGGTACCTGAGTACGAAATGCGTCGGTATGTTGGGCCGATCCTTGCCAATGCCGATCAACTTCGCGCTGACCGTCAGCAGCAAGCCATTCCCGTGTCAGTCAAGGCGACAGAGGTTCCGGTCACACAAACAGCGATCATGGCGACCCCCACGCCTGTCTCTCCGTATCAGGTGTCCCCGACACCAACTCCTCCAGCGATATGCCTGACATTCTTCGTCATTCCCTTGGTATGGGCACTTTTGCGGAGATGACAAAACCACAATTGGTTGCAATAGACCCGCCTTGGCTCTGGTCCGCACGTTCTCCGAAAGGCGAAGATCGGTCGCCCAAATACGACCGCATGACCATTGAGGAATTGCGGACATTGCCAATCCGCGACTTTCTCGACACCAACGCCGTGGTGCTTCTTTGGGTGATTGACCCAATGCTCGATCAGTGCATGAGCGTGGTTGATGCATGGGGATTGAAATTCAAAACCGTGGCGTTCTATTGGACAAAAACAAAGCCCTCCGGAGCATTGCACATGGGAGGCGGGTATTATACTCGCGCGAATCCTGAGCAATGCTGGCTCCTTTCCAAGGGGACAGGTCTTTCTCGAGCGCATGCCGATGTGCGTCGCTGGATCAATGCTCCTGTGGGACGACATTCGGAAAAGCCAGAGGAATTTTTCCTTCGCGCCGAACGTCTTTTTGGTGATGTTTCTCGGGCAGAACTGTTTGCACGAAAGCCCCGACCCGGCTGGTTGACGATAGGCAATGAAATTGACGGACAGGATATCCGGACAGTTTTGAGGAATTCTCCCGAAACCACTTGACAGACGAAACAGGGCATGATATACCTGTGTCAGCACAACGCTGGCTGATGAAAGGAACTACGCTTATGCCTTGCCATGACATTCTCGTCGAAACCGCAATCAAGGATGCAACTTCCGAACAAGTTGCCCAGACAGCCCAGATGTGGGAACACATGATTGAGAGACTTGGGCTGTCTCTTCCTCTTGGCTTTTCCATTCGCGCTGGTCGCTCTGGCGGTCTGATGCTTTCGTCCTATAATGACGAGCCAAGCAAAATGGATGAGGCAAAGACGCGTTACCAGCAAACGTATGTTGCCCGTCAGATTTTTGATTCCCTCATGGCAGAGGGATACGAAATGAACGCGTGGGTCGAGCCTGATCACGAGGGCACGTGGGTTATCCATGCACGTGACGTGACCCGTAACGCGACCATTGGCGTCGTTGTGTACAAGACGCTGGAATTTGAGATCGACTTCCTTGACGCCTTGCACGATGATAGTGTATGGTTAGCCGGTGGCGAGTTTGGACGGGTGATTGAACGCATCCGCCAGATGGGCCTTTCCGCCGAAGTCGTCAAACTTGACATTGATGACGAGGCAAAGCGCCAAGTCTCCCGTGCCAGCGGACTGCTGGCTTAATTTTCCGAAAGGATTACTCTTATGGCAGACGGCAAAGAGACCCCTCGTCCAGAATGGCTCCGCACTGTGGTCCGCAAGTACCAGACAGGAGAGGGCCATGCCTTCCTCTTGTCCGGTACCGGCATTCATGATGTCGACGCGAGCAGTTACACGCTGCAGGCCAACATCTACCACATCTTCGGCAACAAGATTGTCCCCAACAAGCATCCGCAGTTGGATTTCGACATTGTCGTGGTCTATCATCGCGCTCACGGATTCCGGTTCCTTGGCGGGGTCGAGAAACGCGCTGCAGATGCCGAGAAGTTCAAGGCTTTGCTTGAGAAGACGCAGGCAGGCAATGCTGCGGCTGGTGTTGGTGCAATCCGTGGCGGAAGATTTTCCGGTGCTTCTGATGCAGCAGGAGGAATTTCCGGCGGCCAAAAGAGCGATATCTTGGAACGATCCAAGAATCCCGCGCTTGCCATTCCTCTCTTGAATGAAGCACTTCAGCAGACAGATGTCCGCCTGTGCGTCATCCTCGAGGAGTTTCAGTCCATTTGTCCTCGTGGCGAATGGGACACCATGGGTGAAATGTTCACTCAATCTGTCCTTTTTGCTCGCTCGTGGGGGCTGGACTTCGAGAACGTTGGGGGTCATGGCAAGAAGTGGAAGTCCGCAGGGACTGGCCACATCCTTTTCGGCATCACCGAAGAGAAGCCAGAGGTCAACAATGCGCTCTCTCGTGGGCGTGTCTCGTCAGGCTGGATTCCTGTCAATGTTGGGTTTCCGGTGTACAACGAACGGGAGTGGTACATTTCCGAGCGCGTTCTTACTCCTTCATATTTGGAGCGCGTAAGTATCGACTTCGGAGACAATGTGCCCGATACGCGCCAAATCTCGTGGCTAGCCGGAGCAACTGGCGGGCTTACCATTCGCGCCATTGAGGACATGCGCCTCACTGGCGAGCGTCATGGAAACCTTAGCCGCGATATGGTCCAGCGCATCATCAACGAGACCATTTCCGAGACCTTTGCGGGTCAAGGTGGTTCCGAATACCTCACGGTCATCAATCCGACCAAGGGGCTAAGGGATTATGGTTTCCCGCCATATTTGGTGGAATACCTCGAGTGGTTCTTGGGAGAATTTCGCGCAGGGCGTCGTCGCAATGCCAACATCTTGAAGGCTGGGCCTCCCGGCACAGGCAAGAGCGTCCTTGCGTATGCGATTGCGTACGAACTCGGATACAAGTGTGTGCATTGGTCTCCCGCTCTCACGCAATCCAAGTGGGTTGGCGAATCGGAGCAGCAACTGCAGAAGGTACTCAACTGGGTTGAGGCCAATCTTCCTTGCATGCTGTTTGTCGATGAGATCGACGTGGCCCTGACGAGCCGAGACGGAGGTTCCGTTGACACGTCTGGCGTTGGCAGCAAGATGCTGTCAATTCTGATGCCATGGCTGGAGCGTGACGATATCAAGGGGCGTCTGTTGTTTGTTGGCGCGACCAATCGTCCTGACAACATCGACTCTGCCATGAAGCGTCGCCTTCAGACAATCATCCCGGTGCTTCCGCCGATGATGCCAGAGGATCGGTTTCAGGTTGTCATGAACATCCTGCAACGCGAGCAGGGGCTTCGTCCTGAAGAGTGCGAGGTTCCTGACGAGGTGATCGGAGATGCTACGCGCTGGTACACCCAAGCCAACCTTTCCATCTTGGTGGAAAAGGCCGTGAGCCTTGCTCGCCGTCAAAAGCGAGAGTTCACATCCGATGTTGCTGGGTTCCTGCGTCGCGCTACCGAGTTGTATCGTGTTGATACTGCCCGTACCGAGACGCTGTCGTACCTTGCGGCTGCGCAATGCACCGATGACGACATGCTTCCTCCCGGCTTTGCTCGCAAGCAAGATCGGGAAGTGAAGAAGTTGCTTCGGGAAATCGAAGACGACGAGATGGGGCCAAGCGAGAGGGGGGTGCGTTAGCACCTCCCACACCTCTCAAAGGAAAATCTTGATGTCCAAGAAAATGATCAAGGTCATGGAGTATCCAATTGAGTATCCCAATCTTTATGTGGGATCAATCTGGATGACAACGCGGAAAACACATCTCAATCACAAGCGGCGAATTGTCGGAATCAGTAGCAATAAAAAATCGGTACATGTGAAAAATGTCAACAAAACTGTCAAACAGCACGGCGACAAAATATACACCATTTCCGCAGATGTATTCATACGAGAACATCACCCTTCCCACAAATAACATGCAGACAATAATTGTCCCTGTTTCCGACATACAAAGTGAATCAAAATTAGTTCGTGTCTTTCTGAAGAAATCTTTAGTTAAAAAAATCTTGGAATCAAAAATGCCTATCAATCCCGTTATTCTTGGATTGATGCAAAAAGGCATTCGTCAACAGGCAGATGCGTATTCGTATTCAATGCTTGACACTGTTTCCGTGACAATTCGCATATCAGAAACATTTTTCAAAACAATAGAATCAATTTCCGCCCTTCACTTTGGCGGAAATCTTGGAACGACCGTTGGCGCGTTGGTTCATTTAGGGTCAGGAATGACCGAAGAATCCATGCCATCACTCAAGACTGTGCATGGAAATAACGCCACCAAGCGCCTTGCTGATGGTAAGTGGGGAACCGGAGTGGAGTTGCGGCAATTGCGTTTTATGAGCATGGTCAGCATTAAGGACTGTGCAGCAATATGCTCAGTCGCAAAATCTACTTTTGCAAAATATGAAATTACTCCAGTCGGAATGAATACGGAAATTTTGCAAAAGATGATCTTCAAACTGGGTGAATGGGTTGCAACCAATCACCCAGACAGAATGGCCACTATTTCTTTGGAACTTCAACAGCACTTGGTATCAAATGGTTTTCTTCCTCAACCTGAAGGAGAATCTCTTTCGGCAGATTGGCCGACTCCAGAGGACATTCGGGCAATTCGAAAGATGTTCAAACTGTCCATCAAGGACGCTGCAACAGTGATCAAGAGGCGCAAAGAGACCTTGAGAGACAACGAAGTTGCAGAATCAGGATCAATAGGCGTTCGTCGGGACATTGCCCGTCGCTATATTTACTGGGCGATGGAGCATCGACCTGAAACTCTGGAAACAGCAAGCCCCCAAGTCCGTCTCTTTATGAAGACGCTTCAGTCGCTTTCTCAAAACGATACTGGGGCACAATCGGAACTATCTCCAGAACCCGATCAATCGCTGGTGGAGACCAACGATCCGACTTGATGACCTTGCCATCAGCCCGATGAATAGGCCGACCATTCACGTCCAATTTGGACATGTTGGATCGATGCACCTCATCAAAAAAGGGTTCAATGTCAATTCCCAGCGCAACGGCAGCGCCATATGTGACGTACAGCAAATCGCAAATGGCATCGATTGTTTCGACCCAATCTTGATTCTTCACTGCTTCTGAGAACTCCCTTGCTTCTTCATTGATCAGTGAAATGCGAAGTTCTGCAGGAAACTGTTCCGGGGAAAATGCACCCGGAACAGTTTGTCCAAATGCTTTCATGAATTGCGCTACTTGGTTTTGCTGTTTGTTCATAACTAACTCCTTATAAGGCTGCAATGAAAAGTATACATGCAACAAAAAATCCTGTACGGTCTCCGGAAGATGTACGGAAACGTATCGCCCTGCTCGACGGAGAGACGCTTGACGACTTCCTTTCCTTGTATGATGCAATGAACAGATACGGAGTGAACCGCACCACATTCCGACAGGCAGTTATTGAAGGACGATTGCAGGCTTTGCGCGTTGGCGGCCAATCCCGTCAAATCATGTATTTGAGACGACAGGACATCATCGATTATATCAGCCTGCCAATGTCCAAACTCGAACAGAGACGCCCCGTGCCGTGGCGAGTTCAAGACCGAAATCTCGCAGAATAATACACACAGGAACAAACGCCATGATGCCAAAAAAAACATACAAAATGAATTGGATATCAGGATATGGCTTTTCTGTCTCAATCGAGAAAGAAGGCGACCCCATTCGTGTGTATCTCAACGGAAAGTTGCGCAAAGCGTGGGCGACAGAGATCGGCAAATACATGATAAATTTGCTCGACGAAAAGCCAGATGCTTTTGGAATGGATTGGGATTGGTACGAAATGAACCGCATTCCAAAAGTTCATGAGTACGCAAAACCTATCGAGGGTGTGTCCAAGAAAATATTTTATGAAGGATGTAATGATATGATTGACTATATCAATGGAAAGTACTATGAAATGCTGAAGAATGTCTATGAAATGGAAAATGAATTAGTAAAACAATCTGGCTATATTCCATGGGACGGGGAAGAATGAAGCAGATGAGCGACGCCGAACTGCTTGTGGTCCTTGGCAATATTCTTGGATTGCTATTCGCTTTTTACATGATTTATTCTACATTTACCGGTCAATAAAAATGTTTGGAAATCACCCCGCAGGTCCAGACAAATACGAAATGCTTATGCTCGTTACCACTGCCTTGATTGTTGCATATGCGTGGAATGCGCTTTGGGTTTTTTTGCTCCAGTTAAATCCGGCATCGTAGGATATTTTTTTTCGATCCTTGACAACCCGCCCGTCATGCGCTACCATTCCCCTGCGCCAAACTTATTGAAGAACGGAGACCCGAAAAATGACCAGCGCGATTACCCCCGATTCCTTTGTGCAGGAACGTGGCGAAGAAATTCGTGTTCAACTTGGATTGGACACTACCCCCAAGGCCATTGTCCAGTCTGATATGGCAAAGATTTTTGAAACGGGGGTCATGACAAATGTTCGTGTCACCGCAGAGCGATTTGCCCTTGCCCTGAAGTTGTCAGACCTTGGCCTTGTAGCAACCGATAGCAAGCGCAAGGACAAGGTAATGACGGCCATTGATGCCGTCCTTCGTTCATCATCGCGCGGATCGCTCTTGCCCAAGGACGAAATGTGGCACGAGAAAGACGGTGTCCGCTATACCATTCCCATGCCTGAAGTAACAGAACGTAAAGTTCG
>Ga0114975_10002008_pt1 | contig 14097 bp, 5 predicted proteins | sample S_130626_EF_Meta_FD_87031 | JGI IMG/M metagenome (GOLD analysis project Ga0114975, IMG submission 87031) | Freshwater microbial communities from Lake Simoncouche, Canada to study carbon cycling - S_130626_EF_MetaG | ecosystem: Environmental > Aquatic > Freshwater > Lake | place: Lake...
ATGGACGAGGCGATGCCTCGCACTCAGTGGAAGGGGCATGCCGAGCAACTTAAAGCCCTGTGCGAGCATCACAAGTTTGACGTTGACCCAGCGGTCACGGCTGAAGCCGCACGTGTGTTGCGTGTGCCTGAGACATATCACGTCAAGGACGTAGCCAACCCTACGCTGGTGGAGGTGTTACATGTAGCGCCCGTTCTGTCATGGGTAGAAATCGAGGCCCTGCTTCCCCCCACCGACAACATCCTCAAGGCTATCCAGAAGTCGGAGTTCAAACGCCCACTGGACGCGACAACGCTCGCACTCATGGGCAACAACGAGTCGAGGTTCCGCACCATCCTAATTAAGTCCGTAGAGGGCACAGGGTGTAAACAGATCCTTGACATATACGAGAACCAAGCAACACTGGAAGAGCCGTTGTGGCGTGCGGGGTTAAGCATTGCCCAACAGTGTATGGACCGGGACAAAGCGATCCATGTGCTGTCTAACAAGCACCCCGGCTACTCAGCCGAAGCGACTGATGCTAAGGCAAACGAGACAAAAGGTCCGTATACCTGCGAGACGTTTAAGAAGCTCAACGCTGCTGGCTGCGAAGGCTGCACACACAAGATCACGTCACCCATTCAGCTAGGTAAAGAGATTGCCAGAGCAGATACTGAAGAAGAAAACACGGTGCTGGACTTGGAGCCAGCGACTAAGGAGCTAAAACGCTTCGTCATCCCCAAGCTGCCATTTCCCTTTTTCCGGGGGAAGAACGGCGGTATCTATGTAACCAACAAAGACAAGGACGACAATGACAAAGAGGAACTAATTTACCCATACGACTTCTATGTCGTCAAACGAATGCACGACCCGGACTTGGGGGAAACCCTACTACTGAGACTGCATCTTCCGAAGGATGGCGTTCGAGAGTTCATCATGACACTCCCCAACGTCTTGTCTAAAGAGAAATTTATTAGCACGGTGGCATCGTTCGGTGTCGCCGTAATTGGCAAAAAACAGGACGCCCTTATGTGGTACGTAACACGCTGGGTTGAGGAACTACAAATGACTTCAGAAGCAGAGATCGCACGTAAACAATTTGGTTGGGTAGAGGACGAGTCGGCTATTGTGATTGGCGACCGGGAGGTCCGTGCTACAGAGACGGTCTACAGTCCGCCATCGTCAGCCACGCTACCACTTATTCCACTGTTCCAACCCAAGGGCGACTTCCACATTTGGAAGGATGTCATCAATACTTATGGCCGGGAGGGTATGGAGCACAGGGCGTTTGCTTTCTTCATGGGGTTTGGCACACTGCTCATGAAGTTCACTACGCTTGATGGGTTCTTGCTCAACCTGTTTAGCCGAGAGTCTGGTTCGGGCAAGACCACGATCCTCCAAGCTATCAACAGCATCTACGGGCGACCCAAAGAACTGATGCTTGCACCCAAGGACACATACAACGCACGTATGAACCGGATGGGCGTGATGCAGAGTTTTGCCCTCACGATGGATGAGATCACCAATATGGACCCAGCGCAGATGTCGCAACAGGTCTACGACGTGACCTCGGGACGGGCTAAGAACCGGCTCAAGCAGCATGAGAATGCCGAGCGCCTGAACCACACCAAGTGGCAGACTGGGATGATCACATCGTCCAACCGCTCAATCACCGATGCCCTGCTATCTATTAAGGGTTTCCCCGATGGTGAACTGAAACGGATTATGGAGATCAACGTCAAGCCTGACCCGTTGGATGACGCGACATGGGCACGGCAACACTTTGGGCGGCTGATGGATAACTATGGCCATGCCATCGAACCATATCTTCAGGCGATAGTATCCCAGCTTCCTATGGTTAAGACCAAACTGGCTGAGATGCAGATACGGATTGAGCAAGCCGCATCTATTAGGAACACCGAGCGATATTGGGCGTTGAAGTCATCGTTGGCACTTGCAGGGGGCACAATTGCTAAGACACTGAACTTGCACGACATTCCGGTCAAACCAGTTTTTGACTACGCTGTTAACCTTATTGGGGAGCACCGCGCCAAGACGCAGGAGTACATGTTTGATGTTGACGACTTCTTAGGTGCGTTCTTACAACGTCACTTCCATGAGATCTTGGTGATCAACGGCGAACGCGATAACCGCACAGGCTTGGAGCATGGCCCAATCCGTGAGCCACGGGGTGCGCTAACCGTGCGGTATGAGCCAGACACTAAGCTACTATATGTAGTGAATCGCACCTACCGTGACGACTGCGCCAAGAACTTTGTGAACTACGAAGAGTCCTTGTCTGGATACCGCAAATCTGGGGCGTTGGTGGGTACTAAGAAAAAGCGGATGACCTCAGGGACGGTAGCCAATATGCAAGCGGCGGTGTCGGCTATGTGTTTTGATACTACGAAATTGGATTCGTTCCGAGAGGACGTGCTACTTGAAACTTTTAGATCAAACCCTGCTGATCGAGTGGAATAAGTTTAAGCCGGGGACTTCGTTCTTCGTCCCATGTTGGGACCGACGCGGCATGGCGATTTATTTGCACAAAGAAGCAAGACGTTTACACGTAGACGTTGTGATGAAATCAGTCATCGAACGTGGGATGTACGGTATACGGGTATGGCGTGTTGATGATACACTTGCTCCCGCACTCTCTCCTCTCCCCCGGTGAAGGGGGTTGGCCCCCCTGATGGCTCTGCCTCGGGGGGATTTTTTTAGTCTTCGTCGAAGAACTTGTCTTCGATACCGGCTTTCAACTTCTTGTTGAACGTCACACCGTGCAGCATAGTGCGCTCTGCGGCTTGACGTGCCTTGATAGACTTCATGAGAGTGGAACCCGTGATCATGTACTCAGGGTGGGTTTCGTTGAAAGACATGACCCCATCACGTGCACGGTCCATCAGATCCCCATCCGCAGCCGTGTACCCCATGTTGTACATGTTGAGCAGTTTAGTACGGCGCTGGATAACTTCGCGCTCAAATCCCTTAGCAGCGGAAACTTTTTCGTACGTGCTAGAAAGGTCTGCTGGGGAGAACCCTATCATCTGCATCAGCCCGTTGTAAGCGCTGATGTCTTCATCTACTGGGTCACCTTTGAGGGTCAGCGCACCTTCCCGCAAATATCGAGCACCTTTTAACCCGTTGCGTATAGCGCTGGGCATAACACCTTCAATTGCACGTTCTATATGCCCCTCTTGGAACATTTTGGCAGCGTTACCCGCATTTACGGCGTATGTACCCAAAGGTCCAAAAGCTTGCTGCATAGCTGACAACACGTAGCCGTGTTCTGCAATACCACGGGGATCATCACGGAAAATCAGATCCGTTGCTAATCCAGCACGGTTGGATGTTTCTAAATTGGTGATGTAGTTCCAAGCTCCTTTGTACAAGAATTCTCCCAACGCTTGGCGCAGTTCTTCATGAACATCAAATGGTTCGTCATCATCACCAGCAAGTGCTTGCAACATGGTGGCTAGGGTAGTCAACGCTCCGTAGAACGGCATACCTTTGGCCCCAAGGAATATGGTAGCCATACCATATGTTGCTAGCAGATGCCGTCTGGCAGCGGCACGAATATCCGGGTTTTCGTTTCTAAACGCTTGGTGAAATGAACGCGCTATGATAAATGCGCTATTCCATGCAAACGACTTAAACGTCCCAAAGACTCGACCAACCGGATGTTGCATCCAGCGCGGAGCAGTCGCCGCCATACCTGATGTGTGAACATCTTTTACAGCCGTGATGGCGTATGCAATTGCTTCGTTCGGGTCCATGCCCTTCCCAATCGCCAAGTCAAACGCAGCAACTGCGGTAACACCCCGACTGTATTTTTCTGTAGCTGCAAAGGGAAGCGCAACCCCATCCATGATCTTGGCTTTAATTCCAAGGTACTCAGACGTTTTCTGCCTACGCCCCTCCAAGACTTCCCGAGCCATTGTGTGCTCAAGTTGACCATGATCCATCAAAGCCTGATACAGACTTGCATATCGTAGGTTAGGGTTTTTACCTCCCAAACCACCGTTTACTATAACCGTGTGTGCACTGGCTAGTTTAGATGTGGCCGCTGCCCAACCAAAACGCCCCACTAATAGGGGGTATGACATCAACGGAAGCGCAGTCAAGTTGATTGCAGCGGAAGAGATGTTACCAGCAATAAACTCAAAAAAGCTAAGTGACGTTGCAGTATTTACAATATCGTTGTAGGTTGGGTTGTGAAAGAATGGCACCTGCGCCCGAATATTTTGGGCAACAACATCTAGATTGATGTCGTTGGCATTTGCTGCCTGTGCCTCAATCTCATTAACTGCTTTGTCGATATCTGGCGAGTACTCAGAATTAGCCAGCTTGCGCTTCCAACGAATCATGATGTCGCCGTAGCCTTTTACAATATCCCTCTCCATACCCAACACGTTCTTGGATTTGAGGAATTGCTTGGCAATTGAATCGGCGGGAAACAGGGAAATGTACGCCTGATAAGCAGCATCAACCTGCTGCTGGCTTGCCCCGTTGGCACGCAAGTCTTCTATGACTTTGCCAATAAACGCAGTAGTTGGCACCGCATTTGGATCAAACGATGCGTTTTCTAAATGCTGGTAAGACTTGTGCTGGATGTTCTGAGGCGTTAAAACCTCATCAATAAACTGTTGGCGCTCCCGAATAGACAGGAACCCTGTAGCTGTACGTTCTCCAGACTGCGGATCAGCATACTCAACCCAGTACTCGCCAGAACGCAGAAAGGGTATGTACCCCGGAATACGTTTGCGAGTCTTGAATTCTTCTTCAAGTTTTTGGGCAAGACTAGGAGTGACGCTTTTGAGTAACAGCGCTTCGTACTCGTCAATCGCGTCATCATATTCTTTACGAATATCTTTGTAGACCTTTTGAACCTCTGGGTCCAATGCAGCAAACTCTCGACGCAGCCGTGAATAGGCTGGCATTTGTACACTAGTTGGATTGAACTTTGGGTTAAGAATATCTATTTCATTCAACCGTACTTCAACGGCTATGTTATCCAGCTTCTCCATCTGCTGGGGGTACTTCTTCTGTACCTGCTCAAACTCTTTGTACTTTTTATTAACTTCGGCAATGCTGCGTTCTTGCTTTCCGTTACGTTTCTCTAATGTATCAATTAGTTTTTGGATGGATGGAAGCTGTTCTTTATAAATTGCGTTGATGTTATCGAGCCGCAGCAGGCCCATAGCAATCTGCTTCCACGTCACATCTTTGACGTTGGAGATCGTGTTCGCTGCGCTGTTAGCTGCCTGCCGAGTTAACTGGGGCATTGCCTGCGCGACTTGCCCGACTACCCCAAAGTTATTCAGAAAGAACAAGTCATCAGTAGGTGTAGGCTTAACGTCAGATGAGATGTCGATGGCGTCGTTAACAAACTTCAGCCCCGCTTCGTACGCAGACTGGCCTTTGCGCAACCCAAAGAACTCCGCAATAGCTTGCACGATGCGTTGGAACATGTTGCCGCTGCGTGGGGCTTTAATCCCCTTGAGCAACGCTTGGAACTCTGGGTTACCAACAAGCTCGGATGCAAACTCTTGCAGGTTAGTAGCACCGTAGGCTGCACCAATTCGATCTTGAACTTGTACAAAAAAGTTCTGGAATTCTTTGGTCAGCGGGTGGTTAGGGTTACGCAGCACGTGAGAAATGGCTGCATGGATTACCTCATGGATAACCGTGTGTGCGTTCAGCCCATTCTCGTAGTGCAGCGTAATCGTGTCGGTGGTAGGGCTGTACACCCCAGCGTTGTCGTTCTCAACAACACCCACTTCAATTTTGGTTTTTAGCCCCAATGCCTGAATCTTGCGCAGCACACGGGCGACATCGGAGTTACCAATTGTCTTGGCCAAATGCCCCAGCAGATCATTCAAGTCGCCGTGGTGTGCAAATGACTTGCCTAGTGCGTCTAGGTCTGGCCCGACATAGGAGGTCAGAGGCAGGTCAAGATTACGTCTGACGTACGACTCGGTTTCAGCGGATACACGGTCCTTATTGACCTTCTTTTCCCCGCGCTGTACCACATATCCAGAAAACAGCTTGTCTGCAAATTTCTCAATATCATCAAGCCCAGAAGTGCGCCGTGGTCGCCGTTCTTCTGGTGGGGTAGCGTCCAATACATCATTGACGGTTTTATGAGCGCCCTTGGCAAACTCTTTGATTGCGTGCTTATTGATCTCTGAATACATCGCCCCGCGCTGAGCGGGCGTAGCCTTGAGAAGCGCAGCAAATAAGGGCTTCATATCCGCGCCTAACCCAGCAATCTCTTTCTGAATGACGCCAAGTTGTGCTTTGTTGCGTTTTACCCGTTCCGCGTAATCGGCTTTTTGCTTTTGCGTAGCCGCAGTTTCTGGATGTTGTAGAGCATCCATGATGCGTACGTACTCGTTAAAGAGTCCGGGGATGCGCAACAGTTTGTGTGGTTCCGTGCCCGTATAGTTCTCTCGGGGCAAATACTTAAAAGGAACCCCAAACTCAACTGCGGTTTGCAGCAGCGCTCTGCCTAAAAGTACGCTAACACGCAGGGAGTTATGCTTAACAATTCTCTTTTGAAGAGCAACGTACTTGTCTTCTACTGTAGGCGGCTGTTCTGTTTCTCGTACATCAGTTGGCTCAACAGTTGCTTGAGATGTACCCAGTCGTTCGCGTCCAGCTTCGTTAACTCGTCCGGTACCGATACTTCTTTGACCCTGTTCTCGTTGTAGTACTGGTCCAGTACCCGAAACGCCGCGCTTAGACTTTCCAGCGATAGGCCCCGTAATTGCGGACTCATTGGTAACTCCTTGTCCTTCAAGGGCACGGAACTCTGGCCGTGCTAAATAGGCTTCGATACGGTTACGTTGGTTTTCACTTGCACGGTCAGCGAGCGCCTCAAGCATAGTCTTGGCAAGACTCGCATCTTCAATCTTGGTGATATCCAAACCAAGCAACGGAGAATCTGTACGGCGCAAAACAGCCGTAGGTCCAATCCCCAAAGTTGCAAGTACATTCTGGTCAATAACAACTGGAACATTTGCTGGGGTGAACTTCGCCAAAGCCGTGGATTTTTTGACCACCGCTGGAGGTTTGGCTTTTGCAACAGGGACAGGTTTTGCGTACCGTAGTTCAGTTATCGGATTGCCAATATGGGTGTTTGAAGTCCCATCATCGTTGTACAACTTTTCAACCGGCTGCAACCCAACTTTTGGGGCAGTCTCCGCGTCGTACAGATTTACGGTAGCTCCGGTTTTATTGTTGAGCACCCCAACAACAGGGCGCATCCCTTCCGGTATTTGGCTTACGTCCGTGACGGGCGTAAATTTGCCGTCCTGTTCATACCCCAAACGGACAGAATGGTTACCAAACCCCGCCTGTAAATCGTAGAGGATTTCCTGCCCGTCTTCATTTTTTACGTACAGCGCAGCGTGTGGGGCATATGTCTTACCCTGCCCCTTGCCCGGAGACCCTTTTGTACGACTCGTTCTACCATTCTCATCAACAACGTACGTACTGCCCTTGGCAGTGGTAAACCCAACTATTGGTCCCGTAGGAGTTGCCGCTGTTTCTGCTGGGGCGGCACTGGGCGCTGCCGTGGGGACCGTACCCCCAAGCTCTTGAATTCTCTGTTGCAGCGCAGCAATGAAGTCTGGGTTCTGGTCCTTTGCAGACTTGATAAACTCCCCTTTTAAGAAGCCTTCAAGCGCGGGAAGCTGTGCAGTCTTAACAAGGTTTGCTTGCCACGGCAGAAGATTTGCCGAAGGCGGTGCTGGAGCAACAGCAGGGGGAACTCCCGAAATGGGAGTTTGGGGCGGAACGGGAGTTTGCCCCGGAGTTTGCCCCAGAGGTGGAGTTTGAGGCGCAGCGGGGGTTTGCGGAGGTACTTGGGGCGGGACTTGGGGCGGAACAGGAGTTTGCCCCGGAGTTTGACCGGGAGTTTGCTGTTGAGTTGGAGTTTGCTGTGGAGTTCGGGCGCGTTCAGCCGCACCACCCACTGCACCGAATGCACCACCCGCAGCCGCCCCACGAATCGTAGATTCTAGGATACGGTTCCAGCCTTCGCTGTTGAAGACTTCGCGGTTTGCATCAACAAACTTCTCAGCAGCAAGGCCAATCGCTTCCTGCGCACCTTCGGTCAGACCCTCTGTACTAACACCCTTTAGAACTCCAGAGGTAACAGAGCGCAGCAAGCCCTGCTGCATCCCCGATTTTTCTAAGAGCTTCTCAACAACTCCTACTTTGACCGGACCCGTCAGACTCTTGAGGACTTGTGCAGGAAGAACGGAGTCCAGCGCAGCGGAAGCGGAACCAAACAGCAGTGCTGCTCCGGGTTCAAACTCACCTGTTCGTTTGTAGATATTCTCAAAGATCTCAGGCGCAGCTTGCGCGTAAGACCCAAGGTACACACCAACGCCTTGAGCGGCGGCTTTTTTGCCAGCGCTTGCTGCTACCGTTTGCTCAATATACTGTCTGGCTGCGGCACCAGTAAGCCCACGAACAGCAGCTTCTTTGGCAGCAGCACCAGCAATCCCACGGGCGGCAAGTACCTCAAGCCCAACACCGGGGACAAGTGTAGTCAGAAGGTTGGGTACTTGCTCCGCTGCGGTCTCAAAAACAAAACCGGGAACATCACCAATCCCACGTACGTCTTCAGTGGATTTGTATTGCGGTGAGTAGTACGCATCAATCTCTCGCTGCGTCTGCGCAGCCTCTTCCATCTGCCGCTTGGCGTAGTCATCGAAACCAAGTGCGCTGGCCCCCATTGCGGGGAGTATGTCGCCAAACGCAGAACCTAACTGCTTAGCGCCACGTTTGAGCGCACGGCCACCCATCTCCCCAAAGGTCAGTTCTGACCGAGGGACTTCCAGCCCGTGCTTCTTGTAGATCCGGTCTATCTTGGCCGAGACTTCTTCTTGCGACAGATTGTCGTTAAATTCGGTCGGACCAAAGTGGGGAAGGTCAAGGATCATTCGTCAAGATCATCAGCTTGTTGCACGCCGCCAAGTGGCATTCTACCGGCCCGTTCACTGATTGCGTTCATACGCTGCTGGTTAAACGTATACATATGTTTGGGGTCCGCACGCCAATCTTTACCGTACATCCGCTCAAACTCTTTGACCAAAGTACCCATACCGTACGGGCTTTCTTCGTACTCTTTCGTTGCGGTCGCCCAGTTTTTGCCAAGCATGGCCGATACTTTTGCCTTGTCCACGCCAAGTTTTTGCGCGTAAACCGCAGCTTTTTGAGCAAGGTCTGCGTTGCGGAATGCGTTGAGATCGCCACGTGCAAGAGCTTTCTGCTTGATGTCTTCAAGGTGCATGTCGCGGTACAGACCCATTTTAGCTTGACCAAGTTGGCCAGCCATAACAGAGTTCTCTTCCGCAGCACGTTGCTTGTTTGCAGCCATCATAGCGGCGATACCAGTGCTTGCGCCCTGACCAATGTTGGCAGCGGCGTACGGTGACGTACCACCCATCATACCCAGACCGGCTTGGAGGAGTGCAAGATACTTGTCCTGCTCACGGCTGGACTCAACACCCTTCTCACGTTTCTCCAACGATGCGCCAATTTTCTCCAACAGCTTGTCGTATGGCGTTTCGGTTGGCGCTGCTGGCTCATCAACTGGTTTGAACGAAGTGGGGACTTCTGGCGGTTTAGCCGCGTTCTGTTTTTCACGTGCGCTTACTGACTCCCGAACAGGGGCAGTGTCGGGATAGGGGGTGTTGGAGATTGGCGGCGAAGGTGGTGTTTTCTCCGCAGCTACACGTTCTTTTGCTTTTTCCAATTTTTGGCGGCGTTCAGCTTCAGCCGCTTGAGATTCCCAAGGAAAACTGAATTGCTGTCTTAAAACTTCATCTTCCGCTTCCGTGCGCGTAGGGGGAAGATTCGCAGGGATGTCTCTTGGGTCGGCTTCGTAGTCTGTACCTAGCCCAAGGATAGAGGGAATAGGCCCTCTTGACCCCGCAGCAAACCTTGGCACCTCGCCGCCGTGCGCCAACCCAGTCACATAACCCTGAGTCTCACGGAAGGGAGGCACGCCGCCATGCTTCTGCACGTTGCCCGGACCAGCGTTGTACGCAGCCGCAACAAGTTTGGGATCGTTGAACATCTTGCTCAGTTGTGCAAGATATTTAACCCCGCCGTTGATGTTTTCATCCGCGTTGAACGGGTCAGTCACACCAAGCTGTTTGGCAGTGGCGGGCATCAACTGCATGACGCCCATCGCCCCAGCGGGAGACACAGCGGTTGCTGGGTTCTTATGCCCACCCGTCTCTTTATTGAGCACGTGAAGGGCAAGGCGCGGGTCAACCCCATACTTCTCAGCCGCTGCAAGAACTTTGGACTCGTACGCATGACTACCCATACCGCGAGTCGTGGGCGCAGCGAGTCGCTCAATTCCTTCGCGTGGCGCTCTACCCGCAGCTTCGGCGGGAGTGCGAGCATTAATTTCTGGGCGATGCTCTGATTCGGGCATCATTTCAGGCTCTTCTGTACCATGCCCCATCTGCGACAAGAAATGCTTGAAGATCTGCTGGTCTTCCTTGCTCATACTGGCGAGATCCAACGGATCTTCGCCGTCGTCATCTTCCTCATCGTCAGTCTCACCGCCCGACGCAAAAGCTACGATGCCACCCGAAGCGGCTTGTACAGGCAGGTTGCTAGGAAGTGAAGGAACGCCTTGGGGCGCTTGGGGCATTGGCATTGCTTGCCCCATCTGGGGCATCGGAGGAGCAGGATTGTTTGCCGCCGCAAGAACTTGCGCAGCAACAGGAGGTGCAGCGGGGGCGGTAGGTGCAGCCGAGTTACGTTCTTTGACCTTCTCCGCAATCATTGGAATTGCAATGTACGCAGGGATAACTCCATCCTGCATACCCTTCTGGAGCATATCAATAGAGAATGCTTCAGGGCGATTGAGCAACTTCTGAATAGCGGACATGACCGTACCTTATGGCTTATTCATCGTATTGTACAAGCCCAACCCGGCAATCCCCGCCGTGCCCAGACCCGCAGCCTGCGATACAAAACTAGGAGGTGCTTGGTAGCTGGATGTGGTTGTAGCTTGCATCGGTAGACCACGAAGCTGGGCGTTGAGAAACGCCAATTGCTGCTCTGGGTACTGCTGTCCAGTCGCGTAGTTGTTAATTGCCTGATTGATGAGATTCTGCTGCTGTTGCTGCTGCATGCCACCAAGCCCGGACTGCAACCCAATGATGCCCTGTTGCGATTGCTGCTGTAGATTGCCAAGGTTGCCCAACTGCCCAGCCGCACCCAGTGCTTGTCCGTAACCCTGCATACCAAGGTTGGCACCAAACTGTTGGTTTTGAATGGCTTGGCCGTAAGCGTTATTTAGCCCTGTTGCTTGGATGTTGCCAAGCTGGGTCTGCAAGTTACGGTTAGCCTCGGCGTTCTCAATAGCTTGGCGTGATCCACCAAAAGCACCAGCCTGCGCGAACCCAGCACCACGTTTGGTCCCAGCAATATCGGCTTGACGCATAGCTTCTTGTTGCTGAACATCCACTACATTTTGCATGTAGGGGTTCATGTACGAAGCTATTTCGTACGGATTGCGCACACCTTGCGAGTATTGCTGCCCTGCACCAAGAGCATTTTGACCTGCCATATAGGCAATGTCACTACCCGCCCCAATCTGTCCGGGGGTCTGCATTTGCTCAGCATTTGCTTGAGCAGCCTGCTGCAAGGGACTAAATCCAGCTACGTAATCTTCTGGATTTTGGCTATACGGCTTGTACGGCTGCGTGCCGGTAATATCTACCTCACCTGTCGTAGACCCAGCTTTTGGTTGGGTCGTGAACATTTGCTGCATCGTTGCGCCGAGCATTGACTCGACATATGGACGCGCATAGTCAGGGATGTTGGTATTTGTTACCGTTGAAGAGGTTGGACCTCCGCCGCCACCGCCCATAATATTTCCTTAGATTAAAACTTCTACCAAGGTATTCCTTGGCTCAAAGTTATAGCGTTTCCAAAGGCGCACGATAGCCGGTCTGCCGTAGCCTTGAATTTTGGTCGCGCCGTTATGCTTTAACAGCATTTTGAATTGGCCAAACGTCTCTTGATTAGAGATTAGCGTTCCCCCAATTGTCGTCACAAATGCCACTCTGTGCAACGGATAGTTGATAAAAGAGACCGTTGCCGCCCCATGAATCTCACCCTGCTCGTCTACTGCAACGACAAGCAGCCACTGGCCAGCAACTAAGAACGCTTGAACATGATCGACGTTATACGATGCCGCCCACTCAGGGAAATCCCCACCCTTCTCAAGAGCTTCTGCAATAAACGGTCTGACCTTGGGCCAGACCTGATGTATATACATCGTCTCTACATGGCGTATGCTTAGCTCCATCAGCGACGTACCTTTCTCAGCATACGGCGAACAGTAGCCATATCCCCTGCACGATGCGCAGCCAATAGCTTTTGGCCGGGGGACTTGGGCAGAGTAGCGATGCCACCACGGGCAAACTCTTCATTGCCGGTATATCCGGTGTACCCAACTGACTCTTTTATATTGTGCGACACAAAGCCAGACGACACATACGTATGTGCGTCGTGCACTGTGATCTTTACAACCGCACCGGATTCGGCAGGTTCAGACGACAGGACAATCCCAAACCCTTCAGGCTGCACAAGTTTGGCACCGGACTTGAGGTTTTGAATTTCTTCCCAGCCCTTGTCGGTCAGCACACGGTGGTTGGACGTACCTACGAAGTCGTTGCCGTTTGTGAGTTCAATCTTCCAGCAAGTTGCGTAGTCCAATGAAACCGCAGTAATAGGGAACGCGCCCCACTCGTTTGTATGCTCGTGCCGTGTCCAGACCTGCATTCCCGGCTCAACGCTACCGGCTTTTCTAGTCGATCCATCAGCAAGCAGGATGGGAACCCAAGGCGCAGGGCAACCGCCACCACCGCCACCACCGCCAAAATCACCTTCATAAATATTAGTGTCAGCGCCACGACCAGAAATGCCACGACTAGAAAAACCCCCAAAGTTATATGGAGCAGCGCCGGGGTTAAGTTCCCCAGTAACTGGATCTTTATACCCTGATACATCAATCCTATTGGTGCCGTTATCTGGCCCAAAATCGGGAGTAATTGTATTACCCCCCGTAACTGGGAAAACATTTGGTGGAGTAGTAGGAAGAACGCTAGTTATGCCTTGCCCATAGTCGTCCGTGTACCGAGGAACATTTGGGTTAGCAGCGTAGAAGTCGTCTAATTGACCTTGGTAGTTTGCTTGGCGTCCAGCGTTATCAGCCGCCACAGTGTCTAGTATGTCTTGACGTTCTGTTGCCGCATTATCCGCGTTAATTTGGTAGACGTTTAGCGCATCGTTGTAGCCGCTTTGGGATTGGTTGTTAGCGCTAGTTTGATTGTTTACGGTATCAATGTAGTTTGCGTTTTCTATGTTGTTGACGTTCAGGGCGTCGTTGTAGTCAGCATTCGTAGCGTTGGCGTTTTGCGCAGCAATATCTTCTGGGGTGAGCAGCAGATCACTACCGGGGCCGTAGGTTGTAGCCCCCGTCGCAGTTTGCGTACGCGCTCCAGTATCTGGATTTACATCGTATGTGGTTACAGTCCCGCCCCCACCCGTATCGCTTTGCCAATTTGTGGGGTAGTTAGTGCCCTCAACAAGCGGCCCAGATATAACAGTTCCAGTGGGATCTGTGATGATGTTTGGGGCAACAACTGGACCAGTAGTTACAACTGGAGCGTCAACCGGAGGCTCGACAGGGGGCTGAGGAGGTAAAACCGGTGGCTCAGGAGGCAAAACAGGTGGCTTGACTGGAGGTTCAACCGGTGGTTCAACCGGTGGCTCAACTGGTGGCTCAGGAGGCAGAACAGGTGGCTCAACCGGTGGCTCAGGAGGCAGGACAGGTGGCTGCGGTGGTGGAGGAGGTGGAGGTCGTGGAGGTGGTGGAGGGCGCACAACCGGAGGCTCAACCGGTGGCTCAGGTGGTGGAGGAGGCACAACCGGTGGCTCAGGAGGCTCAACAGGAGGCTCAACCGGTGGCTCAGGTGGTGGAGGAGGCACAACCGGTGGCTCAGGAGGCTCAACCGGTGGCTCAGGTGGTGGGGGTGGTGGAGGTGGAGGAGGTGGTGGAGGAGGTGGTGGAGG
>Ga0114975_10002009_pt1 | contig 14093 bp, 13 predicted proteins | sample S_130626_EF_Meta_FD_87031 | JGI IMG/M metagenome (GOLD analysis project Ga0114975, IMG submission 87031) | Freshwater microbial communities from Lake Simoncouche, Canada to study carbon cycling - S_130626_EF_MetaG | ecosystem: Environmental > Aquatic > Freshwater > Lake | place: Lake...
AAATATTTATATGAGAAAAATCGTTATCTCCTTCATAGTTGGCGCAACGCTTGCCGGAACCATCGCAACTGCTGCAACAAATAATCTTTCGGGTTCGATTGCGGGTTGCGTAGATAAAAAGAGCCGTGTTTTAACTATCCCAACAAGCGCAAAGTGCCCTTCAGGCAAAGTCGCCATTGATATCGGTGGATCGACTCTCGACGCCAAGTCAATTGCAGGCTTAGTCTCTCCAACAGTTGTGACAATCTCAGTAAAGTCATCTGCTGGAACAAGCACAGGTTCTGGCTCTGTCTATAAGAGCGATGACACATATAGCTATATCGTGACAAATAATCACGTAGTTTCCACGGGAGCAACGGGTGGTTCCATCACTGTTGAATTCACAAGCGGTGAAGAACAAAGTGCAACGATTGTTGGCCGTGACCGCATGTATGACTTAGCTGTGATCAAGATTAAAAAGGGAAACATTCCAACTATTTCTATTGCTAACTCTGCTGATGTCGCAGTTGGAGATCCTGTCTTGGCCTTTGGCTCACCGCTTGGTTATTCAAACACGGTGACAGCTGGAATTGTCTCTGCACTTAATCGCCCTGTGGCTGCCGGTTCCAATGGCTCGGAATCATATGTAAATGCAATTCAGACCGATGCTGCAATTAATCAAGGAAACTCAGGAGGACCACTTGTAGATGCACAAGGGCGCATGATCGGAATCAACTCGGTTATCGCACTTGTTCCTGGTTCACCCGACTCAGGAAACCTCGGAATCGGTTTTGCGATTCCTATGAATGAAGCAAAGCGCGTGATTGATGAAATTCTTGCAACGGGTAAATCAACGAGACCGATTTTGGGCGTTGCATTCGATAGAACTTATACGGGCGTGGGAGCGCGAATCGCAGAAGTGTATGCCGGAGATCCAGCCAGTGTTGCTGGAATTCCAAACGGTGCAATTATTCGTAATATTGATGGAACAAAGATTACGACGCTCGATGCGGCTGTAGTAAAGATTCGTTCTTATGCTCCAGGGGCAGTAGTCACCGTTACATGCGATGTTCCATCAGGTGGATCTGAGAAATTCAAGGTGAAACTGGGTACCGCCGACGCAGTTGAATAAAGTAGGCTTCATCTATGGCTCTCTTTCAATTACACGTCGCAATTCCTGATCGCCCGGGCTCACTCGGAACAATTGCATCTGCAATTGGCGCAGCTGGCGGAGATATTCGCGGACTTGTAGTTGTTAAATCAGAAGATGGTCGAGGCTATGACGACATTACCGTGGCTGTTCCTGGCAGCGACCCCGCCGATCTCATTAACGTACTTAACGCAATTGGTGGAGTAGAAGTAATTAACTGCAAGCCAGCGGAATAAATTAAAGCTGTACTTCTCGCATCTGCTTTGCTGATTGTTCTGGTCTTAAATCCATAATAAATGCGCCCATGGTCGATTCGCTTCCAGCTAGATATTTAAGTTTTCCAGGTGCACGACGCACGCTCGTTATCTGCCAATGCAATCGAAGTAAATCTCTGCCTTCACGTACTGGCGCTTGATGCCAAGTCGCAATGTAGGCCATCGGAATATTAAATACACCATCGAGGCGCTTAGTCACTTCGAGGGCAATCGCAGGGAATGCATCGCACTGCGCTTCTGATAACTCTGATAAATCGGCAACTGGAGAGAGCGGGGCAACGTGAATTTCAAATGAATATCGCGCGGCATATGGCACAAATGCAACCCAATATTCGTTCTTTGCGATGATGCGTTCTTGATCGCGAATTTCTCGCGCTACTACGTCGTCAAATAAAACATTTCCGGTGGAGTCCTTGTGTTTCTTGGCCACAGCAAGCATTTTCTCTACGCGAGGCGGAATATATGAATATGCGTAAATCTGGCTATGCGGATGGGCAAGAGTTACACCCACCTCTTCACCGCGGTTTTCAAATGGTGCAATATGGCGAATGTAGCTAATTTTTGAAAGCTCGTCGGTGCGATCGCGCCATGCTTCTAGAAGAGTTCGAACTTGGCGCTCTGATAAATCTTTAAATGATCCACCGTGGTTATCTGTAAAGCAGACAACTTCACATTTACCGGCTGCTGTACCTGTATCTGTTCCAGGGCCAATGAGATCAGGCAGCGCCCAATCTCCAACTGGGGAGCGAAGAGAAGGATTCTTGTTATCAAAGACAACAACTTCGTAATTGGAATCAGGAATTTCAGTAAGTAGTTCGCCATTTGTTGGACAGAGTGGGCACAACTCTTTAGGCGGCAAGAAAACGCGACCTTGACGGTGGGCCGCCATAACAACCCATTCATTGAGAAGAGGATCAAGGCGGAGTTCGCCAATACCTGGTTGTTCTTCAACTGGACGTGAATCTTTTGCACTTCTGCTTTGACCAGCGCTGTCGTAGTAACGAATGGTGCGCCCATCAGACATTGTTAAGTCTGTACGAGAAACCTTTGCACCTAGCTGCTTCGAACTCATATTACGAAGTGTATTGGATTACTTATTGAGTTCATTACTGCAGCCACCTGTAGATGGCTTTTTAGTCGGAGAAGGCTTAGGCGTTGGGCTTGGTGCTGGTGGTTCTGGCACTGCGTCACCTACAACGAATTGCACAGGCACTCGACTATCTGCATGTGTTCCGGTTGCATCGGTGAATCCCATTTCACCGATCCATGTTCCTGCAGGAATTCCTTTAATCGAAAGTTTCCAAGAACCACTTGATGCACGTTCTACAACTTGTGTAGGTGCGGGTGTTATTGGTGTTGATGGGTTTGGATAGAAGCGAACGGTACCTGTCACAACTGGAGCACCTGTTGGCCTAAATACATCAATTTGCGCAGTAACTGATTTTCCGGCAGTAGTTGCCGTTAGCGATTTCAGAACTAACTGCGAACTTTCATTCTTTGGCATTTGATCTGCAGTTGTTGGCGCCCACGTTCCCTTAAGCAAATTCAGGAATGCATCAATTTCTCCACGGAAAACATTTAAGTCAAGGCGTGCACCTGGTACACCATATTTTTCTGCTGTTCCGCATGATGAGTACTGCCATACAGTCCACTCAGATGTACACGCAGAGGTTGTCCACGAATGGACATAGCAACCGCTAGCTTTTAGCCCAGGTTCGGCAGCTGGTTGATTCGGATCGATGGCGTAATGTGCAAGCCAGAGTGGATATTGACGTAGCTCGTCATCTCGAACCATCGCACCCTCTAGAAAACTTGAGTATGAGTAAAGAATTGGCGTGCGAGAAGTTTTCGACTTAAGAGATGCCAGAAAAGTCTTCGCCCAAAGAGTTATTAGCTTCTTCGAGGCATATTTTTTACAGTTAGAGGTTGTACCAACGACGCAATTATTTTCTAAATCGAGGGCATACGGAAGATCTCGTTCGCCATATCCACCGAGGGAGGCAAGTCGCCATGCAGCTTTCTGTGCTTGCGCTTCTGCATCAGCAATGAATACCGCTGGAGATGATGAATTGGGAAGAACTGCATAGTGATAGAAGCCGGTATAAATTCCGGCGGCTTGCGCCTGCGCTCTATCAATTGATACATATTTAACGGAAAGAGCGTCTGCATCATCACGAGTATCCGATGCCTTGATCATGACAAAGCGCACACCAGCTGCATACATTTGTTTGAAATCAATAGCCGCGTCATTTGGGTGCTGCCATCTGCTGATATCTGCACCATGAATTCGATTTCCTGGACCGAGTTTGTCAATTGAAACAAGTGTTTTGGTTTCGGCAATTACAGGAGCCGGTTTAATCGAGATCGTTTTAACTTTAGATCGAATTGATTTAGTGCCTACCTTTACCGTGGCACGATAAGAAAATTTGCCTTCGCTAGCTTCTGCTGGCGTTGTGACTTTGTAACTGCCTAGCTTGACTGTTTTTACCGCAAGTTTGGTAGCTTTCCACTTACCACCTTTAAGAATTTCAATAGAGACTTTGGTGCCCTTTTTTGCAGGTTTAAGTGTTCCAAAAAGTGTGACTGTTGGTTGGGCCTCACTAGAATTTTGCACAACGGTAAGTGTCAGAGTTGAAGCAGCAGCACTTGGCGCAGTAGATGAAAAAGTCAGAAGAGCGACAGAAGCTACAAGAAGTGTGGCAATTCTTTTCACTAGCGCTCCACAACTTCTAAGGCGACTCCAAGATGTTCCTTGATTGTTTCTCTTAATACTTGAGTGTGACGAGCCCGTGCCTCAGAAAATTCATGCACAGTTCCAAATTTGCGACTATCCGAGAAATCTAAAACCAGTGTGTGTTCTTCGAGTTCAGCAAGACGGGCATCAAAGAAGGCCATCCAAATCACTCGATCTTTTCGCTCTAGAGCATCAAGGATGTCATTCCATTTATCGCGGATTGCATCAAGTGTTAGCTCTGTTTGCATGAGCTCACTTTACCTTCAAGACCTTAAATACTTGATGAATTAAAGGGCCGCAGCACCTATCCATTTGAAGTATTCACCAGCAATGACCACGCGTTGGTTGCGAGTCTTATCTGAATCCAATTGAAAATGCTGAGCGATCCGAGAAACTATCTGTTCTACAGATTTTTCACTGACAAATCTAACCTTAGCGATTTCTGAGTTAGTTAACCCTTGAGTCACTAGGCGAAGGGTTGCTATCTGAATATCTGTGAATTGATCAAGGATTGATTTGAATGAATTTTCATGATGAGAGCCGTGAGTATTTATCCAAGACTTTTTCTCTCTACTTCCAACAGCTGCAAGTGAATAATCTATCGCTCGTTTTATTACCGCTAAATCAGCAACAGATTTCTTTAAAACAATTTGTGCACCTTGAGGAATCAAGTCATCTGTGACACCGATTAAACGAAGATCTGGACAAGCCGTCATCAAGACGATTCCCAGGAGTGGATTGGTATTCCTAAATTTGATTGTCAGTGCCAATACATCGGGTCTGGCAAACTGAAGATCAATTATTGCTACATCGGGAGTCAGGTAGCGATAAAGGCTTTCGGCAGTAGAAGCGCTGCTAGCTTCGGCAACCACGTTGATGCAATTAAGGCGTAGAGATGCCGCCAGTGTTGCCAACTCAAATGGTTCGGATCCAGCAACTAGAACAGTGGGTGACCCTATGTCATTTCGTATTGGGTCGTTTCGCATAGGCCAAAGTAGCGCAGCAAAATTAAGAGCAGGTAGCATTTAAGTGTTAGCGAGTACGCTGCGAGGAAACGGTGACTACTTTCTACCAGAAACCAAGAGGATAGGATTTTTTGATGGCGACTTTACGTGCAGGTGTGATTGGTTATGGTTTCGGTGGAAGAGTATTTCATGCGCCACTTCTTGAGGCTGCTGGTTTCGAAGTCACAGCAATTCAGACAACAAATCCAGAACGAGTGGCTGCTGTAAAGGAAGAGTTTCCAAACGCAAAAATTGTTGAAACGACGCAGGAACTCATCGACCTCGGTTTAGATCTCATCGTTGTTTCTTCACAAAATTCTGCACACAAATCTCAAGCAATCGCTGCCCTTCGTGCGCACATACCAACAGTTGTTGATAAGCCTTTTGCAATTAATTACGCAGATACAAAAGAAATTCTCGATATTGCCAACGAAGAGAAGACTCCAATTACCGTCTTCTTTAATCGCCGATTTGATAGTGACACTCTGACTATTAAGAAAGCCATGAGTGATGGATCAATCGGCAAAGTATTTCGCATGGAAGGTCGATTCGAGCGATGGGCTCCGATGACATCCCCTGATGCTTGGCGCGAATCTTTGAAGAAAGAGGAAGGAGGCGGAAAATTACTAGATCTACAACCTCATCTACTCTCTGCAGTTACAGAGCTCTTTGGTCCAGCCGAATTGAAATTCTCTGCTGTGCAATCCATTCGTGCTTACTCCGATGATGATTCAGTGTTGATGGTGCAGCATGCGAGTGGGGTTGATTCTTATTTATCTGCATGTGAAGCAATGGGAGCCCCTGGCCCACGCATTAGGGTCACCGGCGATAAAGGTTCATTAATTATTCAAGACCTAGATCCTCAAGAAGGATTTATCAAGCAAGGCGTTCGTCCAGTAAACGGCAAATGGGAAGTAGATACACGCAGCAAGGCACATTTACACCGAGGCTCTGAAGTTACTGAATATGAATCAGTACCTGGAAATTATGTTGACTTTTATTTTCAGGTAAAGGCTTGCATCGAAGGTAAAGGTGAAATGCCAGTCAGCCAGTCAGATATTTTGATGATTGCAAAAATCATCGATGATGCTTATGAAAAATCGATTCACAAATAAGCTAGAGAAGTTTTGAGATAACTCCAGGAATCGAAGCGATTATTGCTGGCGCATTTATTGGCCCACCCTTTGATGCAGCTATCGCTGACTGATTGTGAATAAAGGCACCTGTGGCAGCAACCTCAGCTAAACGATGTCTGTCATTTAATATCTCGATGTAATTGGTAGCAACTAGCGCACCAATTATTCCCGCTAAAACATCACCACTTCCAGCTGTTGCAAGCCACGGAGTTGCTTTCGGAAGTTCGATGAGATCGGTTCCATCGGCAACTACTGTGTAAGCACCCTTGAATAAAACAACCACTCCAAAATCCTGTGAAGCCTTCATCGCCCATTTTGATGGGTCTGATTCAATTTGTTCCGAGCTGACCGTTGTTCCGCGAACTTTAAATAGTTTCGAGAGTTCGCCAGCATGAGGAGTAATAAGCGTTAGTTGATTCAATTTTCCTGCAAGGTTTAGTGCACCTGCATCCAAAACTGTTGGCACGCTTTGCTTGGTAATCAGTGTGAACCAACGATGGCGAAGCCATGTTGTGAAATCACTATATTTATTCGTATCAATTCCAGATCCAGCAAGCCATGCAGTAACAGGACCAGGCTGCACCACCACCTCGGGCGCTGAGTGCAGCACCAAATGTGCAAGACCAGATGAACTATGGAAGCGAACCAAGCCAAGTCCAGTTGCGCTAGCAGCTGATGTTGAAAGTACGGCAGCGCCCGGAAATTGCGCCGACCCCGTGATTACTCCAAGTACACCGCGAGAATATTTATGATCGAGGTCGCTAGGAACAATGATGCAGCGTTTTGAATCGCGCACAGACCATTTTTTACCAGCCATATCAACCTCTCTCTTTTACCTTAAGACTACACTTAGAAAATGGTAAGTAGTATGCGTAAACATATTTATACTTTCTTGTTTCTCATCCTTCTTGCACTTCCGCTTGTTTTTATTTCAGGAACAACTTGGGATTCAGATTCAGATGATTTGACACCAACTCTTATAAGTATCGAGAATTGGCGCTTTCTGTTTTGGGGGTTTAGTCGATTTGGGACATTGGTTCCTTTGCTGGCAAAGCCATTTACCGATATGCGCACCAACCTTCTCTTTCAAAACTTCATACATGCTTTTTCAATCATCATCTTCATCTATGCACTTTCGAAAGTCTTCTATCGCAAATTTGAATCAAGCTCTGTCAGACCACTCATCTTTAGTACTTTGGTGTACCTATTTTTATTTACGAATCCAACGTACCTAGCTCATCTAATTTCAGGTTTACCCTATGCAGCACCACTTGGAATTCTTGGTATCTGCCTTCTTTTTACTATTTCAGATATCAATCGAATAATTGTTCTTCCCATACTAGTTGTGTTAACAGCCGCATCTTGCTGGGTAAACCCCTTGAATGGTTATTACCTTGTACCGCTTATTTTTGTTTTATTGGCTTTGAAAAAGTATAAGAATATATTTTACGAGTTGATCCTGACGTATTTCTTATTCACATTCGGACTTTTCTTTGTAGTCCTCGGAATTGCTAACGGTGAGAATGGAGGTTTAATTGAACCCAATTTCAGGGCTTTCGAAATACTCAATTGGTGGCTCCCGTTATTTACCATTCAACTTATTCTCGTACTGCGAGCGGTGATAAGGCGAGAATTTGTAAAATATTGGCCAACCTATCTTTCATTTCTACTAACCTGGCTATCAATTTATGCCTTGACAAGTTTGAAGCACATTTATATGAATGCGGAGGCACCTAGATATTTCGTTACTGCAACTTTTATTTCAATGTGTATCACCATGGCAAATATTGAGGAATTAATCTTTTCTCGCAAAAATATACGTTTAAAGTCTCTGCTAACGATTATCTGGTCTAAACAACAGATTTTTCTCCCCATACTTATTTTAGCGGGGATAATTGCGAATATTTTCTTAGTAAGTAATTTGAGAAGCGATTATCCACTTCGAGAGCCACAGAAGACACTACTTACGCAAATCTTTAAAGAAAATGGAGCTCAGTACAGATTTGCATCAGGGAACTTTTGGTACACATGGCCAACCAAACTGTTTGTATCAAATCCTGAAGAAATCTTTGTCACTTCATTTGAATCGGAAAATCAATACGATATCGCAACAGATTCCGAAACATCGATTCAATCAAGATTCAAGAGTGGTGATAGAGGGTTATGTTTTGGTGAAATCAAAGCCTGTGAATTCCAATTACAACTTGCTGCTGATCTAATGTATGGTCGTCTCCATACTCAAGTTAAAATTATTGATGTAGTGGAGATATATAAATCTCCGGTTCTAGTTCATAGCTTGAAGGCATTAATCACTTCGAAGTGAATTTATAATTTTTCACGATTTTAGTTTTATGCAAAACGTATTTCAGAAGTATTAACAAAGCACCATTGCCGTAACGAATCGTCTGTCGGACACTGATGGAAGACGAGTTGCTCTCATAGCGAACAGGGATGGGAATATCTCCAATTCTTAGATCGAGTGCACATGCTTGAACCAAGAACTGTTGGTCAAATGAAAAATTATCACTGTTTGTTTCATATCTGATCATGTTAAGTGCTGAACGAGAGTAGGCGCGAAGTCCTGAATGAAAATCTCCCAGATTTTGGCCTAGCAAGACATTTTCAAAGAAAGTTGAAATTCGATTAATTAGGTAACGCCAAACTGGCATTCCTCCTGCAAGGGCTTCTCGGCGTGTACGAATTCGATTTCCTAAAACAATGTCACAGTTTCCAAGAATAATGAGCTCGGCCATGACGAGTGATACTCGTGAGTCATATTGATAATCGGCGTGGAGCATAATTACTACCTCAGCACCATTATTTATAGCAAAGCTATAACCGGACTTCTGTGTGGCACCGTACCCTCTATTTTTCTCATGTTTAATCACATTCACATTGTGGGTCTCGGCAATTTTCACTGTTTCATCAACGCTTCCGTCGTCAACCACAACAACATTTTGGATCTGAACTGGAATGTCATTAAGCGTCTTCTCGAGAGTTTTTGCGGAATTGTAGGCAGGAATAAAAACCCAAATGTTCTCAAAATTCATTTTTTCGCTCGGACTCACTTGCTCAATCTATCTCAAGGGGAGTTCATACCCTTTTATTCGCTAATCCGGCATGAGAGGATTGCCCATATAGAAAGAAATCATTTCATCGGTATGTATTCCATGGGGCAGGTATGAGTCGCAAGAGATTATTATTAACAGGAGCCTCAGGCTTTGTCGGCTCGCATGTTTTGCGACATGTTTTGGTAAATACTGACTGGGAAATTGTCTGTCCAGTTACATTTAGGCACACAGGTCTGCAAGACCGAATTCGTCTTTCGATTCATGGCGATGATAGTTATGAAAACCGAGTCACAGTTGTTAAGTGTGATTTAGCTTTTCCAATTTCAAGTATTTCAGCAAGAGAGTTTGGCAAAATTGATTACGTATTAAACCTGGCAAGTGAAAGCCATGTGGATAGAAGTATTGAAGAGCCTGCAGATTTTATTGTTAATAACGTTTCTCTAATTTGTAACCTACTCGACTGGGCAAGAATCGCCTCCCCAGAAAAAATCATTCATATTTCAACGGATGAAGTTTATGGACCGGCACCTGTAGGCACTGCTCATAGAGAATGGATAGATCAGTACTTTCCAAGCAATCCATACAGTGCCAGTAAAGCTGCCCAAGAAAGTATCGTTTTTTCCTATTGGCGTACATATGGCCTACCAATAATGATTACCAATACAATGAACCTAGTTGGTGAAATGCAGCATCCTGAGAAGTTCTTGCCGATGATTATGCGCAAGATCTTGTCGGGTGAGAAAGTAACAATTCATGGTTCAAGCGCAGGAGAGATAGGGAGTCGGTTTTATCTTCACGCTCGAAACCAAGCGGATGCGCTTTTGTTTCTTCTTAACCAAGATTTTCCGACATATGGAGCCTCAGATAAGCCAGCCAAGTATCACATTGTTGGTGAACAAGAAATCGATAATTTAGAACTTGCAAATTTTGTCGCAGATCACATGAATCGCAAACTTAACTATGAAGTTGTTGATTTTCATACCTCAAGACCCGGACACGATTTGAGATATGCGTTAGATGGTTCTCTCATCGCAGAGCTTGGGTGGAAAGCACCAGTCGCTCTCTTTGATTCTTTGCGTCGGACCATCGATTGGACCTTGTCTCACCAGGAGTGGCTTGAGATTTGAAATTCAATCTTCGAGGTAGTGATTTACAAGAGACTCAGTGGCGCATTGCAGTTGGTGTGCTCGTTCTCTTCTCCGCATTTACTAATATTTGGGGACTTGCGAACGTAGCCCGATCGGAATATTACGCTGCGATTTCGAAGAGCATGAGTCTGAATTTAAGTAATTTCATTTTTGGAGCCATGGACCCAGCTGGGACCGTGAGTGTCGATAAAATTCCTGGTTCATTTTGGATTCCAGCGATTCTCGTTAAGATATTTGGATTTAGCACCTTCACTATTTCGCTGCCGAACGCGCTGGCAGCAATAGCTTCCACTCTGGTTATCACATTCGTAATCAAGAAATATTACGGAAGGACCTCGGGGCTCATTGCAGGTTCTATTCTTGCTACTACACCGATAGTCGTAGCTGTTGCACGGTCGAATCAGCCTTACGGTATTTACTTTCTTACTGTCGCTATAGCTATACGATTTGCCGTTGTCGCGTTACATGAAAAAAGTAGAAAGCATTTAATCTGGACTGGAGTTTGGATAGCAATCGCTTTCCATACTTACATGGTCTTGGCTTGGATACTTTGGCCCCCACTGATAGTTGGATACTTAGCAACATCACAAAGTCTTAAAAATAAAGTTCGAGATCTCTTGGTAGCTGGCTTTCTTTCCCTAGGAGCGTCGAGTCTGTGGCTACTTATCGCACAATTTACTTCGGCATCGAAAAGACCTTATTTCGGTGGGACCAACAACAATTCTGCTTTAGAGATGGTATTTGGGTATAACGGGTTCGGTAGGTTTACTGATCGGTTTCAAGAAGGTACCGATATGGCCTCTCGGACATTTACTCCACCTTTTGGAGGTGACCCGGGGGTATTTAGATTCTTTAATACCTACCTTTTGGGTCAGATTAGTTGGCTTCTGTTGAGCTCCATTATTTCGATTTTGTTACTGATATATATGAAACATAAAAGTCCAACATTTATTTTTGCTTCCTCATATCTCGTAATTCAGTTGATTCTCTTTTCGATGGTTCAGGGTATGCACCAATTCTATGTTGGGACGATATCGCTTCCGATTGCCATCATTATTTCTCTCGCTATCAGAGATTTCGCAAACGAAAAAAAGCCAATGTTCATAATTTCAGTGACGACAGTCTCAGTTGCTTCAGCTTTTTTCATAACTTTTAGAGTTCAGAATTTTCTATTTTTTACTCCTTATTTTCAATTAAATTTATTTCTATTGTTCATCATTCTTAGTATCAAACCGCTCAGATGGATTCCAAAAAATACAACATCAATTTTTTTCATACTTGCAATTATTTTGACGCCAGCGGTGTGGTCTATCGATACAGTTCAGCGATCTGATCCCTTTAACCCTATGGCTGGACCAACTTACACGGATTTGGCTCTAGAAAACTTTAACAAGACATCAAACAAACTTGGTGGAATCGTCAAAGAAAAAGAGTTTATGAGCATTGATCCCGAAAAGTATCGAGAAATTCTCAGATATGTTCGAGGTAAAACTAATTCGAAATTTGCTCTTGCAACTTTTAGTGGTGGTGCCGCCCCATTCATCACAGCTACAGATGATTTGATTTATCCAATCGGTGGGTTTAATGGCGAAGATCCCGAGCCAACCCTAGGTAAATTCAAGTCCCAAGTTACTACGGGCGAAATTAGGTTTGTTCTTGCAGATTCGGATTCACAAGGTCGCATCAAATCCGAAAGCCAGAATCAAATTCAGGAATGGGTTCGAGATAACTGTGCCATTGATGCTTATGAGAAGTCCGGCTTTAGATTGTTGGACTGCAAATAAATTATTCAACAACTCCGTCATAGAAAACGGGTATTCCATTCAAAGCAGATGGCTTTTGTGCCACTTCACCGCCCTCGAAGTGGAACTCAAGAGTCACGGCATTTATGATCGTTAAACTTGATGTGCCAAATCCCTTTATGGCCCGCAGCTGTTCCACTATCGCCTCAACAGAAGAAGTTTGTTCGAATTCAATAAAATTATCTCCAAGCAGAATTAAGCGTCCCAAGATTTTCTTGGATTGCTTTTCTCTGAAAAGTTCGTAGGTCTTGCGAATTAGCTCCGAATTAAAATGTTCTGAACACACTAAATACGATTGAATCTTCTGTATCTGCAGGGTAATAAGCTCAATATCATTCAAGCTATTGGGAGGGTTGGCTATGAGGGCTGCGAACTCTGAACAGTCTTTCAAAAGTACTGTGTAAGCCACCTCGCGATAGTCGTCCGCAGATGAAAAAACAGTCGAAAGCCGGGCCAATTCTAATGATTCATTCTCATCGTACTTAATCTCACGCCTTCTGATACCCAAAACAGCAAGGGCCAAGATGGCGATGAGTGGAATTCCGGGCAATGATCCTAAGAAAATATTTTTGCATTGATCTGGAAAGAACAATGGGAAGTAAAGACATTCCGCACTCAGGATTACGATTGGAAGCCATTTGAAAAATCGATTTTTTATATAGATTGCGCCGTAAAAACCTACGGTCAGAATGTGGTTAAAGAGCCAGGGAATTGGATTTAGATCAGAACAGGATTCTATATTTTTTGAAATGCTCGGAATTATTAATAAAGATATGCAAATGAGAGTAGCTAGGAGTATTGAATTGCTCGGATACCGAAAAACCAACAGCAGCATCAGCGCAGTAAAAATTGTAAGTAGAAGCGTAATGAAATTCAAACCAACTAAGAAATATCCAGGTATCGAAAGCAAAGTAACAAGCGTGCTTGCTTTAACATAATTGAGGGAAAAGTCGTTCAGACCGACTATGCGAGAATGCGCAAGCGCAGTTTTTAATTCTTTCTTAAGGTTAATATACGGGATTTCAATTTCGATACTTCTTAGTTCGCCATTCCTTAGCGCTGTAACTTCCATCGTCCCGGCGCACGCACTAAGCAGGCTCTGAAGTGCTTTAGATTGGCTCGCACCGTGTAATTCATCAAATGAATTTTTCCCATCAAGGCCAGAAATTGAGTCATCGGTAAAGGTGATACGAATGCTCTTCCCTATATTTCTTGAAACTGTAATTTTTGCCGATGAAGCTGGAGTGTGCTTTTCACAATTTAAAATCAATTCTCGAATCACTTCGATGCACGATTCTTCAACCAAGGGGGAATTGACTTCGCCCTCAAATATCGAAAGTGAAATATTGATTCTATTCAGGGTTCGATTATTGATAAGACTTTCCACTTTTAATTTTAGAGATCGAGAGTCGTGATAATTTTTCTCAGTCGATAAACTCTCAATTTCTTTAATGAGTGTCAAAGATGGGTCGAGAGTGGGTTTACCATCAGCAATCAGATTTCTTAAATGAATGAGGGTATTGAGTACTGTTCCATGAAGTCTAAGATTTCTCGAATCTTTTTCATTGATTTGCTTTAACGTCTTGAGTCTAGTGAGCACTGAATTTATTTCAGAGTCGACAGTATCCTGCACAGACTCTGCGACCATTAAGTATCGGCGCCGGATAAAAACGGATGAAATTCCCATGATGAAAATCCAGAGAATGGAAAAATAGGAGTAAAAATATGAGATATCCAAATTATCAGAAATACTGCTCAGATTTTTACTTGCAATAAATGTTTGAAAAGCAGTGA
>Ga0114975_10002010_pt1 | contig 14089 bp, 26 predicted proteins | sample S_130626_EF_Meta_FD_87031 | JGI IMG/M metagenome (GOLD analysis project Ga0114975, IMG submission 87031) | Freshwater microbial communities from Lake Simoncouche, Canada to study carbon cycling - S_130626_EF_MetaG | ecosystem: Environmental > Aquatic > Freshwater > Lake | place: Lake...
CTGAGGAGGATTATCGTAAGTGGAAAGATGCTAAATCATTAGTGTCCGATATAAAAGATTATGAGGATGGGTTAAAAAAATGGAATGACAGAGAGAATATTCCGTTTTATTCAAGACCAACCTTTGCTCCAATGTATACTCAGGGGGATATTGACGTGTTAAAAAGTAAATTAGAAACGATTGGTGAGTATGAGAAACCTGTTTCAATTAAAAAGTATGAAGACGAATATTTAGATGACCCCCAAGATTAAATGGGGGTTTTTAATTTATAGGATATTTATTGTTATGAGAATTTTAATTAGGGAAGATAAACGAGATATAATGGCCAAAATGATGTTAACTGATGAGTTCTCGGGTATGTATAAAGATGTCAATTATGTAACAGACTCAACGGGGGAACACAAAACAATTGAATATCGTAATGGAGATGGTGTTATTATGCTTTATGGTGATAGAAGTGAGGCGTTATATATTTGTGAAGATGTCACTCGTCCTCTTAGAATTTTAAGTTATACACCACAGGAACTTAAACAAGTTATTGGTGAGTGGTTCTCAGAGTTTTTTGAGTTACCGGTTGAGATTGTCCAACACGTAAATAAATCTGTATTAAATTAATATGAAAGAGTTAATTAAAAAATTATTAAGAGAAGAAGAGGAAAAACAAACTAAATTTGAAGAGTTTGCCCAAAAAAGATTTGATGGTGCATCAAAGATTAGTGAGAATGCAAAAGAAAAGGGTGGTACAGCAATGTTGACTTACCATCATTTTGTTGTTAAATTACCACACTATAAAAAAGCTGCGGAAGGAAAGTTTGATATTGAAAAAACCAAAGCTGAATACAAAAAACACCTTGATAAACTATGTGGTTTGTCTGAGGATGTTAATATGGGTCAGGTAGAGTTTCAAAAGCTAGTAGGACTAATAGAAGTTCTTGGTGAGTTAATAATAAAAAGTGGTAAGTAATGAAAGAGTTAATTAAAAAGATATTACGAGAGGAAGTTCAGAGGAGATTTGTTAGGTCAAATCAGAATATTGAGCGTACCATAGTAAGAATTATGGAAGACTTAATCTCTGACTCTACAAGAATTGTTGTACCACCTGATGAGAATTATGGAAACTATGAGGAGCAATGGTGTAGAGGTGGTAAAGTTGTTTTGGAGGCAAGATATTACTTCAATAGTGATGAAGATGATGAAACTGAGGAGAAGTTTTATAATGGTTCTTTATTTGTTAATGAAGATGAGATTAATTTTTTATCTCAATCATTACAGGTTAGAAAACAATATGTCCTTAATGTAATCACTGAATGGTATGATGAGAAATATGCAACCAAGTTTGGTCAAGAAACCGGACATCCGGAGTTGGAAATTGATGATACAGATGTGGTAGATTGGTCTCATAACTGTTATCAAATGATTGACACTTCAAAATTAAGTAGAGAAGAGATGATTGGTTATTTAGATAAGGAGACGGGATATAGAAGAAACACCTTGGAAAATATGTCTGATGATAAATTAACTTCTAGTTATAGAAGTGTTTTTAATTCTAGAAATAGATAATGAAAGTGGTAATATCTGAGAGTAGATTAGAGAGTTTAATTATTGATTATCTGGATGAAGTTTTTACACCTGATTATGGGTGGCATAATAATACAAGACACGGTTCTTATCAATATAATCTTGATGAGTATGGTGATATTGTTTTTTTTCTAAATAATATAGATTCTTATATCTATTATGGATGTAATGCAAATGCTGGTCCGGAAGATGAATTCTTTGCCCCTTATGGTCATCTACATAACTACAAATGTCCTTTATTATTGGTATATCCTCGTGAGAGTGAGGAATTAACGAGAATGTTTGGTGACAGATGGTTACCGGTATTCAAAAAATGGTTTGAAAATAATACGGGATTGGAAGTTGCCCAAATAACAAATAATTATATTTAAATGAAAATATTAATTACAGAAAGTAAAAGAAATATGTTGTTTAAAGCAGAGTTTAAAGACCTGTTTAATAAATTAACACCAACAAGAGCCGGACATACCGAGAACATTATCTACATCTACTATGATGAGGTATATGATGATGATGCGGTTACAGGATTGTTATATAGACCAAGTAATCGTCAATTAATTATATATCCGGATTACTTTATGAGTTTAAGAATGTTTGTTTCATCTGATGAAGAATTTAAGGAAATGATAGAAATATGTTATGAGGAATTCACAGATAAACCAGTTTTATATTCTGAGATATGGGTAGATAATTATTTATGATTAAATGTCCGTTATTCTAAACAAAAGCAACAATAATGTGCAAAATAACAGACATTCACATTTATTCGTACGTAAAAGTGTAATCAATAAACATATTTCATTTGCATAACACTACGCATTGTGTAGTATTGCGTGAATGAAATATATTACCAATCATCATAATATAAACCCCAATTTATGAGGTCTATCCTACCACAAAAAGTAATTACTTCATATTTCTCAACACGGCTTCCAACATCTCCATTGATATTTTATCCTGTTTGGTTTTTACAGGTTTTTTCTTAAGATATTCCAATGATTCAATCATCTCCTGTTTCTTGTCCATAGGTTTAAGTGGAGAGTTTGGAACATTGATTGGTTTCTTAACAACTTCCATAGGTTTATCTTTGTATATGATAGTGGTGGATTCACCAACCATAGCAAGAATGTCCTGAGCGGTTTTCTCCACTACTGATTTAATCAATTTTTTATATTCCTTCTTGGTTAATTTTATTGTTTTCATATGGCAAATATACGATGTTATTAGTCAATCATTTTAATAGTTCCAATTTGTATTTGATAAGGTAATGAAAAAACATCAAAGAATGGTTGAACATCATCTTTTACAAAACTTCTAATATATTGGTTTCTTCTTCTTGATGACCAAAAATAGTTTTTAGAAGTAATCCATCCTTGAATTATTGACCAATATTTATCCGACACTTCAACATTAACATAAAGAACTCTGTTCCAAGAATATTTATCATCATTAAATTTGATTCCGGTCACTCTATATTTAAACTGAAACCATTCATCTCTTTCAACCATTCCGGTTACAGGTAACTTTTTAAGACATTTCTTAATAATTGCGATGTGTTTTATATCTTCCATAGTGTATTATTTAGATAACAAAAATACAAAATTAAAACTATTCCACCAAATAATATATTTATTGTTATGAACTTACACGAAGATATACAAAGAATAAGACAAATAATGATTTTGGAAGAGATGGTTCAATCGGACGCTTGGAAATCAATTAAAAAAACATTAGACATTCTTAAAAAGAAAAAGAAAGTTTTACTACTGAGTTGTTCCAATAGATTCCAATTTGATAAGGAAAATATAGACATCCCAAAATCAAAAATGATTGCTATGTACCTTAACGATGAGTTGGGTGATAAGTCAGTTTTAATTGATGTCTCTGAACTTAATATTGTTCCTTGTGAGGGCAATGTATCAAGAAAAAATGGGAATAGTTGTGGATTACTTAAAGCGATGCTCAAAGATAAGAAAAAGAATCCATCCGGAGACCATAGATGTTGGGCTAGTATTAACAATCCAAAGGATGAGTTATGGAAGATATCCAAAGAGTTATTTGAATCTGATGCTGTTATATTCTTCAGTTCGGTTAGATGGGGACAAACCAATATGTTTTATCAGAACTTAATTGAGAGATTGACTTGGATAGAGAACAGACACGCAACCTTGGGTGAATCAAATCTTGTTAAAGATATTGAGACCGGATTCATTTGTGTTGGTCAAAATTGGAATGGTGAGAACGTAACAGAAACACAGAAAGAAGTTCACGGTTTCTATGGATTCAAACCAAACAATGATTTATATTGGAATTGGCAATATACAAAAAATGTTAATGATGAAACTCAAAAATCATATAAAGCTTCACATAACAAATTTATAAAAGATACTAAAATACCTGACCAAGATGAATAAATTAAACTTACAAGAAAACATATATAGGATAAAACAAATGATGGGACTTCTTACAGAAGAAGAAAATGAACCTGCGGTAAAAGGGGTTAATCACGGATTTGTAATTAAACAACCCTATCAACAAGGTCAAGAAGGGGAACAATTAAATAGTTTTATAATCGGGGTTACCCATTTTGATGAAAAAAATCCTGTATACTTAGAACTTGACGATATCAACCCTTCAATTATTAATGATATAAAAGAAGTTGCAACAAACTGTGGGTATTATTATGAGGGTGTAGGCGGAGACGACCTGAAGAACATTGAGAAATTCTTCACAGAAGAATTAAAGTTAAATGGTATTGAAGATAAGGGAAGTTACGAACCAAAGATAAATAATGACCAACCCGACAAAAAGTATTTTATGTATACTTTTTTTTCTAATGGGAATGCGGTAGATGAAAAAACTAAAGCAAAGTTAGATGGAATCAACCAAGATAAAATTTTATTAGACCAACTTTCCATATTAAAAAATAGTGGTCAAAAAATAAATTCAATTTATGACTTAATTATGTTAGGTGATGGGTCAAAGTTATTTTGGGATGGTAGTTTATCTTTTGACGAAAATGATAAAAAATGGTTTATTAAACAAATACAAGAGACTCCCAACACACAAAATGTATTAGCATTACTAAAAAGTGAGCCAACACCTGAAAATATAAGAAAATTTATTCAAACGGGGTTTGATGTTATGTGGGGGAATTTTGATTCAAAAACTGATAATTTTGGATATGAACAAGGTAAGAACTTATTGACTAATATGGCGGAAACCGCAACCAAAAAAAGAAGAGAATACATTAAAAAGAATCTTGTTTGTGGGATTTATTTCATAGGTGAAGGACACATAAAATCTTGGCAAGAACAATTTGTGGATACAGAAATATTTAAACCATAATGAACTTACACGAAGACATATATAGAATCAAACAGATTATGGACGAAGGTAAAGATGCTTACGTTGAAAGAGCTCGTTTTGACCAAGAGTATGAGGAGGAATATTCAAAGTGGAAAAAAAGTATAATTAAGATTTTAGAGTCAGATATAGATTCATATGCAGAAATTAATGATGGTAAAATAATAGTTTTACTTAATAAGGGAAACCTTGACAAAAATCTAATTAAATATGATAAAATAAATGAAAGATTGTGGTATGATTATTCCTTACAAGAAAATTTGCAAGGGTATATACCATACGGTTATTTATCAAGACATTTTAAATACGCACTTCAGGACTTCTTCAAGAAACATTTTCCGGACTATGGTGTTAGAGAAATAACCGCAGCAAGTTTAGTAAGTTACTAATGAATTTAAATGAAAACATACAAAGAATTAAATCTTTAATGACTGAGAATAAAGAAAGTGTTCTTAGTTTAATTAAAGATATGGGTATATATGACTCAATTCGTTATTTTGGGGGATTTGATAGGATTAAGTCTAAGTTGGGTGATTATGAATTGTCTAAAGATGAAATGGTTCAATTCATTATAGAGATTGTAACAAAACTATGTGATGAGGCAAGTGATATTGAGATTGGTGGGGCTGATTTCGGTCCGGACCCAATATTTTATCTTGAGACCGGAACCCAACAACATTTCATAGGGTTTTATAGACCTGAAGGTGTTGTTATTGAGAGATATGGGGTAGAAGATGATGAAGAAGATTATGGTGTTGATAATGGTGATAATTATCTTGGTAGTTATCTAAAGAGATATAAGGACTTATCACCAAGTATAATTACTGAGATATTTTATTTATTATTGACGCAAATATGATGAATTTAAACGAGAACATACATAGAATTAAATCCCTAATGTCTGAAGACAAAGAGGATAGTAAGAGAGAAATGATTAGAAGTTTGGGTCTTGCTGATGCCATTAAGTATTTTGGTAATTATTATACGATTGAGCCATACTTAAAAGTGGTTGATAAGGTTAATTTTATTAAAGAAAAGGTTGCTGAATTATCTGAATGGTTAGGTGGTGGTTTTGGTCTTGTGGAAATTGATGAGGAACCAATACATTATGATGAGGATGAAAATGAATTAAGACAAATAGAATACTTAGGTAAAAACGGAGTCACTGTTGATGTTTATGATGTTGATATGAGTAGTCATTTAGGTGACTTTAATGTTAAGTATGAGAATTTACCTGTACAAATAATTGAGGAATTGGTTGAGATATTAGTGAATCACTAAGATATGAATTTACGAGAGAATATAAAAAGGGTATTAAGGGAAGAATCTAAAAAAGATTTAACTTCGGTAATGGAGACATTATTAGAGGGGTTTGTTAACGACCACAAAGATGTTATTTGTGGTATTAAAATTAAACACCCGGATGCAAGAACCAAACTTCGATATTCAGATAATAATTATAAGAATTACCGAATTGATTTTTATTTTATTGGTGGACTCGGAACAAAATACTTCCCAAGAACTCAAGCTGTGAGTCGTATGTATGAGGATTTAATGGATGATGCGTGGAATATAGTGTATCATTACACCGAGCAACCATTAGATATGTTTTCCAAATATATGGAAAGTTGTAAAGAATATGAAGTTAATTAACACCATAATAAGAATTGTGAATGAAGAGATATATTCTCCATCAGGTCGTGACTACGAGCCGGGAAAATATATTGCTCACAAATCAAGTCCTGTGTGGAGAGAAAATATAGAACTAACCGGACTTCAAACATCGGTGGGGGATTGTTATAGACAATTTGTTGGTGGTGATGTTCCTTGTAAAGAGGCCATATTCGCAACAGACTCGGTGAATAAAGATGATATGTTTGATTCAACCTATGATGATGATATATGGATAATAGATACGGAATGTGCCGGGGTTGAGTGGTATAAAGATAGACATTTTGATGATTGTGATTACCAAAAACATATAGTTACCTTCAACAATATATCACCGGAATGTATTAAACTAATTTATAAAGGAACAGGTAGAAGTTATTAGTATGGAAACAACATTAAAAGCAGTGGATAAGTTAATAGATAAGTTTATATTACCTACGGATGATGATATTATGGAATATCATATAACATCATATGATAATATAATAGAGATTACATTTTGGATGGCAGGAACAGAATCGGAAGTTGAGGAACAGATAGTTGATGAATGTTGGAGTGTTTTACAGATGATTGGTCCAACAGACTACAGGTTTTTGTTTAGATTCACAACCGAGGGAGACAACTTTTACGAATACTCATAATTAGTGTAACTCACTATATACAACTCTTTCTACGTGTAAATTATATCTCTCTTCAAGCCAAGGTATTAAGATATTATTTAACTCATAAGGACTAAGACCAAACATATATTTTAAATCTTGGTGTAACGTTTTACCAGCTATGGTAACCACACCGGTATTACGATTAAAAAAGAATATACTCTCACCATCATTATCTTTGTAGTGAGTGAATTTATAACTACCCGGAGCGGAATACTTCCTTAAGTTACTATAGTACTCATCTAACCATTTGGTTATGGTTTTATTCCTTTTACTTTCAGTTATTATTATTTTCATTCTTCAACAAATTCATCAATTATTGTTCTCAAATTAATACCCAAAGATTCAAACCCAAGTATTTTTAAAAAGTCATAATAATCCATTTCATAACCATTACTTGTGTTCGCAATAAACCATCGTTGACCTTTTTGATTTTGAACCAAAAAATCACCCTTTTCAGTAAAAAATCTATACATTGGACCATAATGGTTAAGATAAAGAACAAAAACATCTTTTCTATCATTAAAAACCGCATATTTTTCAGAACTATCTAAATCATACCAACTTGTAATCATCTCAATACGGTCAGACAAATCATATCCAATCAATTTATTGACCATACTTTTAAATTTACTTTCTGTTATTATAAGTTTCATATATATAAATATACGACTATTGATAAGATGGGGGGAATTATGTATATTTGTAAATAAAATCAAATACTATGGAATTAATAGAATCGTTAGAGTGGAGATACGCCACCAAGAAAATGAATGGGGAGAAAATCCCACAGGATAAATTAGAGAGAATCTTAGAGGCAACAAGATTGGCTCCGAGTTCATATGGATTAACGCCTTATCAGGTAATCGTGGTGGAGAACCAAGAGTTAAAGGAACAATTGGTTCCGGCTTGTTATGGACAAACACAATTAGCGGACTCTTCAGCTGTATTGGTATTCGCTGTGTGGGACACGATTGATGAAAACGCGGTGGAGGATTATATTAATAACATTGCTACACAAAGAAACATTCCTGTAGATGTATTATCGGATTTCAAAGGTATGATGGTGGGAACAATCTCTAATATGTCTGAAGAACAAAAGACTATATGGGCACAGAAACAAGCATATATAGGATTAGGTTTCTCATTAGTGGCATCAGCACTCGAAGAAGTTGATTCAACACCTATGGAGGGATTTCTTCCTAATAAAGTAGATGAGGTATTAGGATTAAGAGAATTGGGATTAAAGTCCACAGTTATTCTTACATTAGGATATAGAGATACAGAAGGAGATTCACTATCCACTATGAAGAAAGTAAGGAGAGATAATCTATTCATCAGAAAATAATTAAAAAGGGGGAAGTAACATTCTCCCTTTTTTTATATTTATTAGTATGGACTTACAAGAGAATATACATAGGATAAAAGAAATGATGGGTATTGATAATACTCGTCATACTTTTGACATACAGAAACTTGTTGATAATAATATTATTTTTGTAACAAAACCGGGTGATGGTCAGGGTGGTATTGCTGAACCAAATTGGGATGGTGATTGTAGTATTATTACATTAGACAATTTAACCAAACAGGAAGTAAAATTAAATCCGTGGAGATTAAAGGCAATAAAACACCCCTTACCTAATTGTATTCCATTTGTGCAAGACAGACAAAGTGAATGGAGTGATGAAAAATATCATCAGGTAATTAATTCAATAAAAAGAGCCGGGGGAGATATAAAAGATTATATTATGAACTTACAAGAACAAACAAACAGGATAAAACAAATGATGGGGATTAACGAATCTCTATTTTTCCGAAGAAGAAGTGATATAGAAAAAATAAAAGAACTATTACCGGTTTTCGTAAATATTGTCTTTTATGACTACACTAATTTTGACGAGTTTAAATATCAACTAACACTAAGAGCGTTAGAATATTATCTTAAAGAAACCCACGATTTATTTTGGGACGAACTACCGGAACAAGAAGAGATAGAGTTTGTTAATTATTTATGTGATATATTTGACGATACAATTAAAGAACTTTATAAGTCTAAGATAGATGAAAAATATTAAACGATAAATCTATTCGTTCATAGTCCTACGTTTCACTCCGGAATTCACTCATAGTTTCATCCTTTACTATTTTCTGTATATTATAATATACAAAAACCCACATTATACCACATAATGTATAATATAATATACATCGTATCATCTTCGTATATATACGGATAAATACGTATATGTAAAGAAAATCCATTTATTTATACACGTCAACTTCCATATGTATAAAAAACTCAATAATTTATACATAATAGTTTGTTTATAGTTGTTAGTTTACCGTAAACTATCCACTGTTATTTGACTATTGACTTTTAATAGACAAGTAACTAACTATGTTTACTATTTAATTTAACTTTTTAATAGTATACATATATTTATAAGTATGGAAAAAGATAGAAAACAATACCAAAGAGAATACAAAAGACAATACAGAGAAAAAAACAAAGAAAAATTATGTGAATACAATAAAATGTTAAGTGAAAAAAACTCTGAACATCTTAAAGAATATCAAAAAAACTATTACTTATCAAAACAAAAATATAAAAGATATGGTATAGATAGAGAAGAATACGAATCATTAATTCATAAACAAAATAACAAATGTTTAATTTGTAATGTTTCATTTAATGATGAAAATGAAATACGTATTGACCACGACCATAATACAAATATTGTTAGAGGTTTATTATGTCACCATTGTAATTGTGGTTTAGGACATTTTAAAGATGATACAAACGTATTGACTAAAGCAATTAATTATCTTAACAAAACAATTCCCCCCATTTGACGGGGGACAAAGTCCCCCTTTTAAGAAGGGGACAATAACAGACACGATTAGTTATCCGGTATGGTGTTCATTATTAGTTAATGTTCATTTGCAATGAACAAAAGAATTAAATGAACATTCAGGGATGTTATGGTAACTTATCTTTTGTATCAATACTGTGAGGTGAAACCTGACTACACTGATACGAAACATAAGTTTTAAGAGTATCAAGTGTCTCTGTGGTGTCCCATATATAAATCATTTAGTTCGTCTATTATGGGTCAATTATACCCCACTAAAGTGGTCGTTGAAGTAATCCTCCTAACACCTAACGGTTCCCACGCTCACTACACCATTACTTACATTTTTTACTGGGAAACATAACTATCAAAATAATTGGTCCTGAGAGTATCGTCAGGGGGAAAAAATTGACTTCTTACTATGCTGGGGGACAATAATGGTGGGAATAAGTGGTAAGAAAGGGTAAGTCCGTGGTACTAAAAGGGGGGAAAGGGATTATCCCCATCGACGAGTGTGACTGACATTTTGTCAAAAACAAGAATTTTAACATAAAAAGTTATTAACAATTCCCCCTGACAGGGTTGATAACTTAATTGCCCGTAACTATATTTATAAAAAGTTATTAACATTTATGGGACCAAAACAATATCTAACGGGATTCACCCCATCTGTCAGTGTGTCAGGTGATACATATATAGTGGATTATGAGATAGGGGAATGTGTATATACCTATCAGAGGATGGGGAGAAGAATAAAACAGGAGGTCCTTCAACTTATCAAATGTGATATGTGGAAGGTGATTACCCTAATAAACGAGGGGAATAAATTAGATGAGTCTGACTACCGGGATATCAATATGGAAATCCGGAATCATTCATTACACTATGTAACGGAGTTTATAAATCATAGGGGTCATCATCAATAATATTTCTCTTCCACCACTTAACAAACCGGTTATCCGGATTAAGCTTGGGGATGACGTGTTTGTTAATGATAATACTTGAGGTTACAATAAATCCCATTGCACACAGATAAAGTAATAAAACTATTTTCATAGACTAATAATTTAAGTTAAACCCCAAAGATAAGAACAAATTATGACATTCTCAACAAAATGGGGGATTCTTTAACAATAATTTTTATTTAGTAATAGGTTGGATTATGAGATTCTCAGTAAAAGGGGGGATTTATATATAAAAATATAAAGCAGGTTGGAGTCTACTCTTCCAACCCCATCGTCGCGCCCCCTGTCGGACTCTATACCGATTCAGTGATACAAAGATATGAATAATAAATTAGATAACCAAACATTTTTTCAATATATTTATTAGTATGAAAGAAGAAACTCCAAAAGATATAACCCCAATCAAAAGAAGGGGAATAGAGATAGCAGTCAACGGACTTAAAAAACTATACCCATTCGTGGTTGGGTATGAGGATGATGACACTGACCAATATGAATCAGCCCACTACATTAATTTAATAATAGATAATGATAAACTATCTGAGTATATGGATACTCCGGTTAATCCATATTGGAAGAACTTCATTGAGACCAACCCCCAACACTCAAAGGTATATGCGGTATGGTCCTACCTTAAGTTCCCTGATGATATGTTGGAGGACATAAGTAATCATCCCGGATATAAACTAATGGAAGAGATGAAGGGGAACCTCGATGACTTATATAGTTACCTTCCGGAGGAATACAAACTACAATACCCATCAAGGTCCGGATGGATTGACCCACCACCAATGTATAATGTCCACCTGAAGATTAATGGATTCCTTATGACATAGTGTCATCTACGATAACCGAAGGGATGTTAATAACTATGTTGATAACTTCTTATCATAAGTTATTAACAATGTCAGGTTGATAAGTTTATTTGGATATGTCGAATATACACCCTACCCCCCTATAATTACATAGGGGTTTTTTTATAACCCCCTCCCTCTAAACACCCCCCATACCCTCTCCCTGTGAGTGGGGGGACGTATCCCCCCTCCCCTCCTCCCGGGTTTATATGTCAAAATGGGGGGATAATCCCTTAAACGATGTGTATGGGTAAAAAAAACTTTATGGGTAAATTGTTTAGAAAATTTCTGGAAAAAAATTGAGTAAAAAAGTCCCCCCTGTTAAATGGGTATCCGGAAATTGTTTATGGTAATCCGGAAAATTTCCGGTTAAGATAAGAGGGGTGTAAAAGGTAAAAAAAAAATTTTGGGATTTTTATAGTGAAAAATGTAAAAAAAAATATATAAAATTTTTTTTCAGATATTTATAGTATATGGAAAAGTTATGTATAATATGTGGTGAAAATGACGAGGTTATGTTTTACCCAAATAGAAAGAATAAGTGTAAGAAGTGTATGTCGGATGAATATAAGAATAAAACTGAAGATGAGAAGAAAGAGTATATTGATAAACAAAAAAAATGGAGGGATAGTAATTTAATACGATATAGAGTTGAGAGTGCTAAACACCGAGCAATTAGAAAAGGATTGGTGTTTGAAATTACTGATGATATTATTCAACAGAAATTAAATGAACAGGATGGTAAATGTTTTATATCTAAACAACCATTGGTTATGGGGGAGAATGATTGGTATGGAATATCATTAGATAGGTTGGATAGTAATTTGGGTTATACAGTAGATAATACGATATTGGTTACCAAATTTGTTAATTCATCCAAAAATACTTTATCGTTGGATGAATATATAAAATTGTTGAAGGAAGTTTGTAATAATATAGAATAATAAACCCCCTCTTCAACGAGTGGGGTTTTTTAATTGGGGGATTTAAGACCTATTACATCTGTGTATTGTGGGAACAGATTATCATATTGGTTTATAACCTCATCTTTGTAATTAAAATCCATAAATTCATTTTTACCCGGAAGTTGTAGGTTTGAATCTACTCTATAATTTACACATTGACAATTCAATTCTTTTTCAAACTCTACGGCTCCTTTAGCTTGGAGAACATATTCTCTGATGACTTGAATGATTTCTATTTTGTGTTGGTCTGTCCATCTTTTTTCTTTGAATCTATCTAACACAGAATTTTTGGTATAACCAATTTTAATCATATCTACACTATCCACTTTCATATGGACAACGTATACAATATGTTTTCCGAAACAGGTATCTATTCGGTTATATATGTAATCTATTATTTTTGGGTACTCTGTAATGATTTTGGTGATAACTCTAATTTTATCATCTATTCCCCCCGTTTTTGATTTTTCGTATTCTTCGTATAAGTTCATAGGGTTAAATATAGTGAATTGGATTTGGGGAGTCAAATGGGGGACGGACCACCCGGACTCGTTTCACTCGGATTCAATCCCCCCGCCCCCTTTTTTTGGATTTAATGTATATTTATTATTATGAAATATATAGTAACAGAATCGCAATATAAAAGATTAAATGAGGATAGGTTAATTGGAAGAATAACTGATTATAAAAAAGAAGATGACCCTAAAATTATCGAATGGTTAGATGGTAAATTTGGTAATTTGAGGATTGTTAAGGGTTCTTCTTTTCCTGGTTCAGTATTTTTTGTGAATGAAGATGGAGATATTATATTTGAATTTAAATCAAAACCTGAAAAATTGATTGTTAGTCAAAGATATGTTTGTGGTTATTTATATAATATTTTCGGAATGTTAGAATCAGATAGAAATAAATTTATTCGTCAATGGTTTTATAATTCATATGGTTTTAAACCAAAGTTAGGTTTTGTTGACTGTAGTCCCTTTAACACTTATGGTAAAATAAAGTTTAAATAATATTGTTACTCCGGAACCGAACTCCCTTCGTTCGTATTCAAATCCCCCCGCCCCCTTTTTTTGGAGTTGGGGGATATTTATATTTAAACAGTATTATGAAAAAATTTATAATCTCTGAAGAAGAGAGAAAACACATTATGGGTTTGTATGAACAACCTACGCC
>Ga0114975_10002013_pt1 | contig 14086 bp, 9 predicted proteins | sample S_130626_EF_Meta_FD_87031 | JGI IMG/M metagenome (GOLD analysis project Ga0114975, IMG submission 87031) | Freshwater microbial communities from Lake Simoncouche, Canada to study carbon cycling - S_130626_EF_MetaG | ecosystem: Environmental > Aquatic > Freshwater > Lake | place: Lake...
ATCTCGGAACACAGGCACAATTTGTTTCTCATGAAAATTAACAGCCCATGCCGTCACGCTTGGTACGGTCTTAAAACTTGCAAGGCCTCCAACGAGAAGGACGATAAGCACCGCGAGAACCATGCGCACCTTAGGCGAGTTACTTCGACGCGGCAGGCTCTCAACGTAGGTGTAACTCAGCCAACTGAAAAGTAGTGTCAGAACAATCGCAAGCACTTTTGTCCACAACGACTCAAGACCAATGGTCCAACGCATCAAGACGAAGACGCCCCAATGCCATAGATACAACGAATATGAAATCTTCCCAATGAAAATAATCGGTCTGCTCGTCAGCCGCTCACGAGTTGGACTCGTCGGGCCGTCCGGTACATTCTGTGCCACATGAATTAGGGCTAGAGAGCCAAAGACGGCTGGCACAGCCCACCAAAATGGGAAATGAGCCATGGTCGCACACACGAGTGAAGTGCCGATGAGTCCCAGGCCAATACAAAAGATGCCTGTGTTGAGTGCAGGATTATTCAGGCGGTTCTCGCTAAGGCGCGAAACCAACAAATACAGCAATGCTCCCGCGGCCAACTCCCAATAGCGCGAGGGAAGCAAGTAGAAGGCGCGAAGTGGGTCTACCTTGGTTTGCCACACACAAAACGCCAGTGATCCAACTGCGCTTATAGCAAGAATGAACTGCCCGATTCCAACGAGCAACCGGCTTGAGCGCTGCAAGCCTATTCCGACCAGCAGCAAGATAATCGGATAAATCAGATAGAACTGCTCTTCAACACCGAGTGACCACGTGTGCAGGAAGGGGTTGAATGCGACACGATCGCCAAAGTATCCGTCACTGGACATGACAAGTTGAATATTGCTTGCACCAAAGACTGCCCACGTTGCGGTGGCCAGAATTCCTTGTCCTAGGTAACTCCGTGGCACAAAGTAGGCAGTGCACGCTGCCATGACGGCAACATAGACCAAGAGAGCTGGAGCAATTCGTTTAAATCGACGTATGTAGAACCCGGTGAAGTATCTGCGGGCGCTCGTGTGCGGACGTTCAAGCAGTGTTTTTGTAATCAGGTAGCCAGAGATAGCAAAGAAGATGTCAACACCGATGAATCCACCCGGAAGCCAGCCATCGTGCAAGTGATAAATGATGACGGCCGTGACAGCTAACGCACGAAGTGCGTCAATACCCGCGACGTAGGAAGATCTGTGTCCCGTGACTTTTGGCCCACTTGCTTCAACCAGAGTGGCCATTGTCTCCCTTTAATGAGGTCATCGGGCGATTCATCTGCACTAGCGACACAAACTCAGTTCTTAACTCTACAAGGCGCTATCAACTAATGAAATCCTGCTGGCCATCAAGATTTTTCCACAGTAACCGTCATGGCCTTGAGGTCGGAACGGGCCGTAAGTGCCATATGCGGGACGGTCAAGGCCCACGTGACCACTAGTAGGTACCACAACAAGTTAGACGAAACCGAGGCGCTCTTGGTCACCGTCAACCACACGGTAAAGGCGAGGACAATCGCGACAGCCGGCAAACCAGCACGCACTGCAAGCCAAAAACTCAACCACTGTCTCCCAAGTTCGTGTTGATGCAGGGAGGGACCAAACTCCAAGGTCAACCGAGCCGTGTGACGCATTGCATGCCACAGGCCAAAATACAAAGCGAATGCCACGAGTGGTGGTGCGACCAACACAAGCGCCAGCAAAACGAGAAGGTCGAGAGCTGGTAGATAAATCTTCCTGCTCAATAGCAGTGTCACAGTGGTCAGATTGAGTGCAATGCATGCGTAAAGGGCGGGCTGAGTGAATGATCCTGCCCAATCAACTAAATGCGGATTTACTTCCTCTAGTGCTGCTCTGGTGTTCTGATTAACCAGAGGAATCAGCACTGGAGTGAAACCTGCGGCAAGCGCATAGAGCGCGCGAGGAAAACGCACATTCTGTGAACGGCGATAAATCTCCATAAAGAATGAGGTATCGCCTACTCCAAAGTGCAACGCGCTGAAAAAGACAATCAGCTGAAACCCCAAGAGTGGAAACTGCAAGATGAACCAAATGGCTAGACCTGCGACCAGTAAGTACTTGACCAGAAATATGGCCATCTTCAGACTGAGAAGTTCAGGGATTGCAATGAGGTGGTCTACCGCTCCGTGCGGTATGCCAATCACAAGAGCAATTAGCGCCATTGAGACTTGCCAGCTCATTTGATCAGAGAGCAACTTGAGCAAAATCACGCTCAGGCCCAAGCCCACCGTTACTCCAGTGCGGGAATAGTCGCGGACCTTAATCAGCAAGCCGTACTGCGATTCCTGCATGGAAAGAGTCTAGATGTAGTTGCATTGAGCCATAGATTCCAGTAGCCATTTCCCGCTCTTGAGCCTGCAACTGACCTACTATTGCCTGTAACAGACTCTCGATGGAACGCAGCAATTGACCCAGTAACCGCAGGTACATGTGAGGACGCAGAATGTCAGACAAAGTACTCGTCATCGGCGCGACAGACATCGGCCGACGCGCCTGCGCTGCATTACAAGACCGCGGCATCGAAGTGCTTCACCTTGCCAATCCTTCAGACTCTGAACTGCATGAGCTACTGAACGAGAACACACAAGGTGTGGCTATCATGCTGCACAATGACATTGAGGCGTTGCGTTACTCATTGACCATTGAACACATCAGGCCCGGCATTCGTCTGTTCGTCGCCATCTTCGACCGAAGCGTCCGACATGAAATGGAGCGCACAATCCCCAACTGCTCCATTGCATCTCCGGCATACATTGCTGGTGCCTCAATTATTGGCTCGGCACTTTCGGCAGATGCTGCGATCAAGCGCACTGGCCCAACGGTCAATCTGAGTTGGGAAACTTTAGGTGTTAAGCAAGACGCTTTGACACACAAGAAATTCACGGTGCCTACCAAGTGGAAACTAGACCGGTTGTCGGGAATTTTTAGGGGTCAACTTCGACCTTATGATTTCGCTTCACGGGCTATGTTTTCTGGCTTACTCGCGCTACTCGCCATGTTGATAACGGATACTGCAATTTTGCATAAAGACATGTCGATTTTTCAGGCCTTCTACTCCGCCGCATCTGTGATTGCTGGAGTTGCTGCTCCAGAGATTCCAAACGCTAACTGGCAATTTGTGCAGTCGGGATCCTTCATGTTGCTCACCATTATTTTTGTTGCCATGTTTGGCGCAGGTGTGGTGAATCACATTCTCAATGGCCGTCGTGTTGGCATACTTGGCGCTCGGGTAATCCCCCGCAGAAATCACGTTGTTGTTGTTGGGCTTGGCCAAGTTGGTATTCGCTTGTGCAAAGAACTCAAGTTGCTGAAAATTCCAGTCGTAGCAATCGAACAAGATGAAAAAGCACGTGGCGTGTTGTTCGCGCGAGATCTCAACATTCCAGTCATTATCGGCAATGCCAGTGACATCCGCACATTGCGACGTGCTCACATCGCGAATTCACGAGCCCTACTAGCCATGGCATCCAGCGAAGAGGACAACATTTCTGTGGCCGTAGCTGCTCGGACCAAATATCCCCACGCCTTGATTATTTTGCGCGCAGGCACCAACGACGCCATTGAAGAAACTAGATCACTTTTCTCTATCGGTGAAGTAGCTGACGTCAACGGTCTTACCGCTGCCTTTGTGGCAGAGTCGCTCCTGGTGGCTGAACCTCGCGCCATTCTTCCGCAAGGCAACTCGTTCGCCATCATTTCCCAGACTTACGAAGTTACAAGCGTTAACACTCCTGCACGGTGCAATTGCATTTCCTGAGGCGGACACATCTTTCGCTCTGCACGTAATCTGCAGGTGGGTTATGGTGGTTATCAAATAGTTATCTAGGAGTTTTCCCCTTGTCCCAAAATCGTGTTGTCATTCTTGGGGCTGGATTTGGTGGACTCACTGCAGCTCGAGAATTAGCAAAATATGCGGACGTAACTCTCGTTGATCGTCACAACTTTCAAACTTTTCTCCCATTGCTGTATCAAGTCTCGACGGCTGGACTAGCTGCCGATCACGTTGCATACCCAGTCCGAGGCGCCCTACGTGGCTCTGGGGTGAAGTTCTGTCTGGGCTCTCCGATGATGATTGACCACAAGAACAAGTCAGTCAAGATTGATAGTGGACAGGTTCTCGAATTCGATCACCTCATTGTGGCTCTGGGATCGGCTACCGCTGACTTTGGGATTAAGGGAGTTGCAGATTTCTCTTACGGCATGAAATCTGTACATGAAGCAATCGCGATCCGCGCATCAGTCATGCGTCACTTTGAAGACTTATGCCGCTTCCCTGACACCACAACATGCGAACTTACTGTGGTTGGTGGTGGACCGACCGGCGTTGAGATGGCAGGGGCAATCGCTGAACTCATTCGAGGTCCACTAAGGCGTGACGAACCTTCTGTGGCGAGTCGCATGCACATTCGCCTTATCGAAGCTGGCGTTCGGTTACTGCCCTCCTTTAATCCGAAATTGTCGGAGCGCACCAAACTGGATCTTGAAAAGCTCGGCGTAGAAGTACTCCTAGAAACTGCCGTGCAAGAAGTGACATCAAACTCAATCACTCTGGGTTCGGGCGAGCAGATCGCTTCAAATATGACTATTTGGGCGGCCGGGGTTAAAGGTTCACCAGCGATACATGCATTGAATCTGCCAGTGGAACGTGAACGGTTGGCAGTGGAACCTACACTTCAGGTGCGCAACTATCCCTACATTTGGGCGATCGGTGATGTCTCTGGTGCGTTAGGAGCTGATGGTCGCGCTTTACCCATGGTTGCTCCAGTAGCCCTACAGCAAGGCAAATGGGTTGCCCGCCAGATCAAAGCAGTCATGAATAACGCCGCGCTTGCCCCGTTCGTTTACAGGGACAAAGGCTCGATGGCCACCATCGGTCGACATAAGGCTGTTGTTGAGGTCAAGAACTTCCGGATAGCTGGACCAATAGCTTGGCTCGTATGGCTATGGCTGCATTTGTTCTACTTGCTAGGTGGCCGCAACAAGGTTGGCACAATTGCCGACTGGACCTGGAACTACCTGACCTTTGATCGTGCCAATCGTCACATCATTGACGAGCTCTGACCAACGCAAACTCGGAATTACGCTGCGCAGTTTTGTGCGCGAAGCACCGCTTGCGTTGGTGGCGGGAAACTCGATGGAATGATACTTAGACTTAACCCATGGTCGAGCCGCGAATACTCATCATGGGGTGCAGTGGATCTGGCAAGAGCACACTTGCGCGACATTTGGCTGAAATTCTTTCGCTTCCGCACATTGAGCTCGACTCTTTGTTTCATCAACCAAACTGGACTCCGGCTGAGAAATCAGAGTTTGTCGATGGCTACTTGATACAAACTCTCAGGCTGTTGAACCTGTCGATGTAACGAATCGAGTTTCCGTCTTTATCCTGATCTGTGGCCCAGGCAATTTCAGGCTTGCCGTCAAACTGCCAGTTTGGCCAAGTATCAAGCAACACAGTGAGCAGCGCACCCACTTCATGTTCAGTGGCATTCATGCCCATGCAGCTATGCCTACCAAAGCCAAATGCTAGATGCGGTTTGCGGTCCCGATGAATGTCGAGCACATCAGCATCTGGCCAAATGTCGCGGTCATAGTTGGCTGAAACGAAATTCAAGAACACATACTTGCTTGTATCGCGTTCACTATCGGGGACATGCACATCCTCTGCAAGCACACGCTCCATTTTGGGAAGCGGTGATAAATACCGAACCATTTCGGCAATCGTGCGATTGAACCAGTCTCGGTTGCCACTCAAGAAGGAACGATCGCCGGGATTACTAATCAAGTGCCAGACCAACCCTGTCACGAGTTTGATGACAGTATCTCTTCCTCCAGCCAAAAGCACATTGGCAATTCCTTGCATCTCGTCGCGACGGATTTTCGAGCCATCAATGCAGATTTGCGAAACGTAGTCCCAAATGTCTTGGGTGTCGGGGTCAGTGTTGAGATTCGCCTCAGCTGAATCAAAGACGCGGTCCAGATAGGACTGCAAGACATTGCCTGAGCGCACGCCATGCAACTCTGCGCTACCACTCTGGTGACTCTCAGCAGTCCAAACATCTGGGCCCCAGGCTAGCCACTCTTCATAATCCTGTGGTCGGTTGTAAATGATGGTTAGGCAACCAATAACGTAAGGCAACGCAAAATCCGCAGAGATATCTGCCTCACCTTCTGCGGCGATTCCTTCGATTAACTTGCGAGCATGTTGCTCAAATTCATTCCTGTGCTTTGCAATTGCTTCACTCATAAAGAGCGGTTGAATTGCCTCTCGAAACTGTGTGTGACGCGGCGGGTCGGCTTCTAGTGGCAGTTGTCGATAAGTGCGAACATCACGATCGCCAAGCAAGTCGCTCGAATAAGTTGTGAAGTCCTTTGCCGCTTGACGAACTGCGTCGTGGCCACGAATCTCTTTAACCATTTCCCTTTGCCCTTTTCTTTGTGAAGCCGAGTGGATTACTCAAAATTTCTTCCCAAGCGAGTTCAGCCGCCCCGAGCAGAACCATCGGCTTGAGTTCAGCAGCCCGAGGTACAAGAAAATCTTCATCTCGGTACTTCAAACTTGTGCTGTTAAGAGTGCTGACAATCTGAGACTTTCGACTCGCAACGAGAGACCCTAGATACCCACCAAGCAAAATCACTTCAGGATCAAAAAGATCACGAAGTGTCTCAATTGCTGACATCAACACTGCGACTTGAGCATCAATCACCCGGTGAACTGCAGCATCTTTGGTCTGCGACAAAAGCTCATCCAACGCTTCATCAGTGAGTCTTGTCTTGCCTAACGCAGTCACAATCTCCTCGCGATGCATGAGTTCACCAAAGGTCAGATGCTTCCGTGGTCCATCAGCGAACAAGCGCATCTTTCCGATCTCACCGGCAAGGCCACTTGAACCCTCGAGCACTTGGTTGTTGACAACAAGCCCTCCACCGATACCGCCCACTCCGGAGAAAAGGCAGATTGCATTGGCTAATCCCTTGGCAGCACCGAAGCTGTGCTCAGAAATTGTCGCTGCACGCGCATTATTGACGACCCAGACTCTCAGGGAGAGAGCCTTCTCAAATTCTTGAGCCACATCAATGTCGCGCCAACCCAGGGATGGTGCGTTAATTAGTTTGCGAGATGAGGCATCAATCGCCCCTGGCAGCGCGAGAACAACACCTTGAAGTCTGCCTGAATACAACTGTCTATTATTGTGCAAGTACTCAGAAACTAATGCAGTCGTCGTTTCAACACTGTAGACACCATCGAGTTCGATGTAGTACATGTCGACGATCTCGGCAAAGAAATTCACGAGCGCCATCGTCAATCCGTCGATTTCTGGATTGACTACCAAAGTCATGGGTTCTCTGCTGGCTGCAACCAAGTGACTCGGTCTTCCTGCAGATCCGCTCTGCTCGTTGCCCACACGAACCAATAGATCAATGTCAACGAGTTCTGAAACCAGTTCAGCAATCGTTGTCTTACTCAGCCCGAGCGTCTCCCCTAGCGCAGCCCTGCTGACTGTTCCTTCAAGATGAACGTGTCGCAAGAGTGCTGACAGATTCTTGCGTCGAATTGCATCTTTTCCTGTGCTCGCGGAATCTAGTGGCTTCATCATGCAGTCTCACCTAGCTTCTTGAGCCACAAATTCACCGGGTTTTCAAATCTTCTTGCCCAGTAAGTTTCGCTGTGTCCAGTTCCCCAAAAGGTAGGTGCCTCAAAATCATGGTGCTCGCTCCACCCCTGTGTGGCCAACTGTTGACCGAAATACGCATTGAGCACAGCGGATTTGGCATCCAATCCTTCAGTTCCTGCATCGCTCCAGATGATGCGCTCTTTCGGTTCACCAAGCAGATTCACGAGTGCATCAATCAACTCCGTTCCGCCGAATTCCCAATGCGACGACAATCCGAACGCAGAGCCAAAGACATCCGGTCGCTTGGCCAGCGCATAGATCGCAGAGACTCCAGCAACACTGCAGCCCGCAAGCGCAGTGCGCTCAGCCTTATGCTCAATTCCAAAGTCAGCCAACACTGTTGGCAAAATCTCATCAGCGACCAAGTCGATCAGGTAATTTCCCCGGGATTCCTGAGTTGGTGGCGCCAATACAGGATTTAGCGTTTCCCAGAGTTGAGGTCGCTGGGCAAAAATGTCATCACACAGAAATTCGTTGATTCTTCGTGGATTGAATTTCGTGGCACCGCCTTCACCCCACACTGCTATCACAATGGGGTCACCAAGGATGCGACCTTCAGCCAAACCTTCAATGACCTGCCAGGTGACACCAGTACTGGCAAACCGCTTAAAGAAGACATTCATACCGTCATGCATCAAGAGAACTGGGGTTTGGGTGTCTACGTTTCTCGGGCGCAAGACATCCACGCGATGGCCATCAAACGATCGGCTGACAATTCCCTGACCCGTTTTGATGAAAGTGCTTGACTTGAATGGATTTCTCAGTACCATAATTTGTAAAGATACCGAACTAATTCAGGAAAATCAACGAGGATGGCCCTTAAATGAAGATAAAAGTTGATATGGACAAGTGTCAGCATTACGGACAATGTGTTTTCGAAGCACCTGAAATCTTCAGATTGAACACAGCCGACAAACTCGAATACCTGGCTGAAGCTGATGACAGCGAGCGGGCCAATGTGGAATCAGCCCGAGATGTCTGCCCGATGCAAGCCATCTTCATAGTCGACTGATCTTGCAATGATGAATAATCCTGACGCCAATCCTCCAGTCGTTATCGTCGGTGCGTCCCTTGGAGGTCTGCGTACTGCTGAAGCTCTAAGGCGCAGTGGCTATCTCGGAAATATTGACATCATTGGCGAGGAAACCTACCAGCCCTATAACAGGCCGCCACTTAGCAAAGAGGTTCTCGCAGCATCGGTAGACCTCAGTGCCGTCGCATTCCCACATGACCTATCCTCAACCAATACAAGGTGGATTCTGGGCACACGCGTTGTGGATGCCGATCTGACAGCCCACAAGGTAACTGACGAATTCGGTACTGACCACCCCTACTCGGCCTTGATTATTGCCACCGGTCTTAGACCACGACGGTTGAATCTCGAAAATGACGATGCGCGAGGCGTGCATGTTCTTCGCACCTTGTTCGATGCAATCTGGCTTCGTGCAGATTTGATTTCTGGTGCCAAAGTTGTCATTGTCGGAGCAGGATTCATTGGATGTGAAGTTGCATCAACCGCAATCAAACTAGGTTGCGAAGTTACCGTCGTAGCAGCAGATGAGCATCCCATGGTGCGACCACTCGGTGCCGAGTTTGCTGCCGAACTGCAGCGTCGCCATGAGTCAGCTGGTGTCAAATACCTTCTCAACAACAGCGTGAACAAGATTGTGACGAATACTGCTGGTGCCCAAACGACACTGACGAGCCTCGAACTGAACGATGGTCAGTTCATTCAGTGCGACGTCTTAGTCCAAGCCATTGGGTCCCTGACAAACACTGAGTGGTTAGCAAATACGAACATTGACATCAGTAACGGAGTGCTCACCGATGGCGCAATGCGCGCGTTGACGACCAGTGGCGATGTTGTACCCGACGTATTCGCTGTCGGAGATGTGGCACGCTTCCCTAACCCGATTTTTGGTGGGGCACCTCGCCGCATTGAACATTGGAACATACCGATTGAGACTGCTAAGCGAGTAGGTCAAGTGCTCGCGGCCAAACTGAACGACCACGAGACATTTGAAGAGCTGGTTGCTCAACAATTCGCCCCCATCCCCTCTTTCTGGAGTGACCAGTTCGGTATGAATCTTCTGGCATTCGGTGACCTTGGGCTTGCTGATGAGTCCAGACTTCTGGAAGGTGATATCAGTGGCGATTGCATTTGGGGTTACTACAAGGACGACGCTCTGGTCGGTGTCTGTGGCATCGGCATGAGAAGCGCCCTGCAAAGTTATCGAAAGAGTTTCCTGCTACAACCACCCACAGCAACAACAGTCGGGAAATAAACTCGTGATTCATAAAGCACTTACTACCAACACATCAGCCCAGGATTTGCTTGGGATGATGCCTAAAAAGCTCGACCAAAACCTGAAATGTGCGAAGGGGAAAATCAATGTTTAGCAATCCGAGAATGATTGAAGCGAGACTTAATAGATTCGTCGCCGAGTCACTACTCCCAGCCCTTTACCAGCGCACTTCCCCGCTGACTGTCACCTCTTGGGAAGTGCCTGACGAGCCAATCCCTTTCGCCGATGCAGTCGCTAATGAATTCACACCGTTCAACGTAGGTCAAACTTGGGGTCTACCTTGGGGCACAACCTGGTTCCACATCACTGGAGAAGTTCCGAGTGATTGGGATGCGTCAGGCAATAGCGTAGAAATCTTGATTGATCTAGGTTTTGACGGAGCAGGATCAAGTGTGCCGGTGCAGTACCCACAATGGGAGCGCGACCTTGGCAACCATCAACCAGGTTTTCAAGCTGAAGGTTTGGTTTACGATCCCACTGGCAAGATCATCAAAGCTATCGAGCCCTTCAACAGGTGGATAGCAATTCAAGGAACACCAGGCAGCAAAATTGACTTCTACATCGAGGCGGCATCGAATGCCAATGTTGCAGGCGCATGGAGTTTTCAGCCAACTCCGCTTGGCGATAAGAAGACTGCTCCACAGGTACACCTTTACCGAGTCGCACAAATGGATATTGCAGTTCTTGACCTAGCTGTCTGGAATCTCAATCAAGACATCATCGCGATGCGTGGGCTGATGAAGCAACTGAGTGACGATTCACCCCGTAAGCATGAGATTTTGCTGGCTCTTGAAGCAGTTATTGACCTCTGCGACCCAGATGACGTTCGAGCAACGGCAAGCGATGCACGCAAGATTTTTGAACCGCTCTTGAGTAAGCCAGCGCACGCCAGTGCTCACGAAATTGTCGCCGTCGGTCATGCACATATTGACTCTGCCTGGCTGTGGCCAGTTCGCGAGACCATTCGCAAATGTGCACGCACTTTCTCCAATGTTCTCGACCTCATGGACCGCGATCCGGACTTCACTTTTGCTTGTTCATCAGCACAGCAATTTGCCTGGATGAAAGAGTTCTATCCTCAAATCTTTGAAGGAATTAAAAAGCGAGTTGCCGAAGGTCGTTTCATACCTGTTGGCGGGATGTGGGTTGAATCCGACAGCAACATGCCAGGGTCAGAAGCTTTGGCGCGACAATTCATCTATGGCCAGGGTTTCTTTAATCGCGAGTTCGGAGTGGTCTGCAATGAAGTGTGGTTACCAGACACCTTTGGATACACCGGTGCACTCCCTCAAATTGGAGTAGCTGCTGGCGCTGACTACTTTTTCACACAAAAGATGTCATGGAACGATACTGATCGAATGCCACATCACACGTTCAACTGGGAAGGCATCGACGGAACACAGATCTTCACCCATTTCACGCCGGTTGACTCATACAACTCGGATCTAGGTCAGACGGATCTCGCAAAAACCGAGAGGCAGTACGCCGAAAAGGGCGCATCGAATATCTCAATGATTCCTTTCGGTTGGGGCGACGGTGGAGGCGGACCGACTCGCGAGATGCTTGCTGCAGGTCAGCGTGCCAGCAATCTTGAAGGGTCACCTAAAGTAACGCTCGGCACACCTGCGCAATTCTTTGAGCAAGCCAAGAGTGACTACGCGAATCCCCCGGTGTGGTTTGGCGAAATGTATCTCGAATACCACCGTGGCGTTCTGACCTCGCAGCTCAAGACCAAGCAAGGTAATCGTCGCAATGAACACCTACTTCGCGAAGCCGAATTGTGGGCAACCACAGCGTACGTTCGCACCGGAAAGGCTTATCCAACAGAGGAGTTAGCTACTGCATGGCAGTCGCTCCTCCTCATGCAGTTCCATGACATTTTGCCTGGATCATCGATTGCTTGGGTACACCAAGAGGCAGAGCGAAAGCATGAGGAGATGCGCCAAGTCTTGGAGACTCTCATCGCTGATTCACTCAGTGCACTTTCTGGCGATGGTACGACGACCTATCACTTCAACGCCACTCCTTATGCAATCAATGGTGTTGCCGCACTGAGTGCAGCTGTGAAGGCTGAACCAAGTCATCATTCACAAGCTATTGAAACTTCGCAGGGCTACAATCTGGAAAATAACAACCTCAGCATCGCAATCAGCGCTGAAGGACTCATCACCAGCATCTTCGATAAAGTGGCGGCGCGCGAGATTATTCCTACGGGTGCCAGCGCCAATGTTGTGCAGATCTATCGAGACCTACCGACAGTCTGGGATGCGTGGGAGATCGAAGACCACTACATGCATAATCTCTCTGAGATTCGCGACGTTGACAGTATCGAACTCATCACCGACAACTCTGCAGGTTCTGGAGTGCGGATTGCTCGTAGCTTTGGGAACTCACACATTGTGCAAGATGTACTGCTACTCCATGGGTCCAATGTCGTCGAGATTGAGTCCAAAGTCGACTGGCATGAGACACACAAACTAATGAAACTGGCATTCGCCATCGACATACAAACTGACTCAGCTACATCAGAAATTCAGTTCGGCAATATCAAGCGACCAATTCACAAGAACACCTCGTGGGACATTGCTCGATTCGAAACCTGCGCTCAAAGATGGCTGCAAGTGTCCGAGCCAAATTATGGCGTCACTATTGCCAACGACTCCACGTACGGCCATGACGTCACTAGAAAGCAGCGCCGAGAAGGAGGTTCCTACACTCAGATTCGAGAGTCCATTCTTCGTGCACCGATCTACCCAGACCCGACTGCCGACCAAGGGCAACATATTGTGCGCACTTCAATCACAGTTGGCTCATCAGTAGTTGAATCAATCGCAGAAGGCTTGCGTATGAATTTGCCTTTGCGCAGTCACTCTGGGTTGCATCCTGTTGAACCACTGCTGGTTGTCGGAGATTCGAATGTTGTGGTTGAAGCCATCAAACTTGCTGAAGATGGTTCTGGCGATGTCATTGTGCGTCTGTACGAAGGTACGGGCGATAGAGCCAACACTGAAATCTTGACCAAGTTTGAGTACCAGAAGGTCGTTGTCGTCGATCTACTGGAACGCACTCTTGACGACCAAGATTTGCTGACACCAGTTGACAGTGCTCGCCTTCGGGTTGAACTTCGCCCATTCAAGATTGTGACATTGAGGTTCATGCGCTGAAATGGCTAAAAAGTCGATGCACAAGAGTTTGCCCATTGGTCAAAACCATCTTAAAAGCGTGAAACCTCGTCATTTCTATGCTTGAATCAAGCATGCAAGTCTCACGTCGTGATTTTCTTGCCATGTCTGCCTTGTCTCTAGGTGCGACATTGCTGCCTGTCGTCCCAGTGCAAGCGAAACTTCGCAAACTCAAAAATGGCATCGATATCTCTTGGCTTCCTGACGTCGAAGCTGCGGGTGGCAAATTCTTTAGTGCCTCTGGAAAGCAGATTGACCCCATCGTTCTGATGAAGCAGATGGGTATCACAGTTGGCCGCATTCGTGTTTGGGTGAATCCTAAGGACGATGGGGCAACATTGGCCAGGGCAATCAAACTCTCTAAACGATTGAAAGCGCACGGCCTAGAAACGTGTATCGATTTTCACTTTTCTGATACATGGGCTGATCCGGCACACCAGACAATTCCGAAGAGCTGGTCCACGAGCTCAATCACTCAACTCAAAGTTGATGTGCATGACTATGTGTCGCAAATGCTCAATGAGTTCATTGCTGCACAAACTCAACCAAAGTGGGTACAGCTTGGCAACGAAGTTTCGAACGGTTTCTTGTGGCCTCTAGGCAAAATTGATTCTGAATCAACCGAGCAATGGCGGAATTTCGTGGGTCTATTCTCATCTGCATCTCAGGCACTGCGCTCGAAATTGCCAGCCACCAAATCCATCCTGCATCTTGATTGTGGAGGCGATGTCAGCAAGACGCGCTGGTGGTTGCAACAAGCACAGAAGTATGGACTAAATGATTACGACATCTTGGGACTGAGCTACTACAGCCAGTGGCACGGATCGTTACAAAACCTACAGAACACACTACAAGCGGCTCTGTCCGTATCTCAAAAGCCGATTCTCATTGCAGAGAC
>Ga0114975_10002014_pt1 | contig 14086 bp, 18 predicted proteins | sample S_130626_EF_Meta_FD_87031 | JGI IMG/M metagenome (GOLD analysis project Ga0114975, IMG submission 87031) | Freshwater microbial communities from Lake Simoncouche, Canada to study carbon cycling - S_130626_EF_MetaG | ecosystem: Environmental > Aquatic > Freshwater > Lake | place: Lake...
CGCTTTCCTCTATCTGAACGGAACCGATCGGGTTCGTCCGTAACTGGTCAGGATCAACCCAGGCTTGAAAGTCCTGCCCATGATGCGGCTGGATCGTTTGGGGCAGAGGTGGGGGTGTGGGCAAAGGCGCATTTAGATATTGATTTGATGCCTTGGCAGTTGCATTGTTTGAATGGTCAGTTGGCCCACGATGAGCAAGGTGATTTGTTAAACCGTGTTTCGCTGACTTCTACCGCTAGACAGGCTGGCAAGTCAACCGCGTTGGCCGCTTTGGTTGGTTGGTGGTTGACAGAAATGCCCAAAATTAGGGGCAAAAAACAAATGGTGTTGACAACAGCAAACCGCTTGGATTTGGCGGTGACTTTGTTTGATTTGTTGGGTGATGTGCTTGAAATTAAATTTGGGGCAAAACTAACAAAGGCTTACGGCCGCAACGCCGTCCAAATGCCTGACGGTTCGCGCTGGATTGTTCGCGCCGCCAAACCCAATGTTGGACACGGCACTTCAAACGATCTGATTGTGGCTGATGAGATTTGGGATATTTCGGAAGAAGCCATTGACGGCGGTTTAATTCCATCACAGCGCGCTAGGCGTTCCCCGTTGCTTTCTATGTGGTCAACCGCTGGCACAGAGTCCAGCACTGTAATGAAAAGATGGCGTGAACAGGGTTTGCGCGCAATTGACACAAACAAACCATCAACTTTTTATTTGGCTGAATGGAGCCCTGATCCAAGCCTAGATGTGAACTTGGAAAGCACTTGGGCTTGGGGAAACCCTGCCTTGGGGTACACCCTGACCATGGACACTTTGCGCAGTGAATCTTTAAACCCGAACCGCGCCCAATTTTTGCGTGCGTCATGCAATCTTTGGGTGGCATCTGATCAGGGCTGGATTCCGCCTGGCATGTGGCCACAATTGGAACACAAAGAACCGATCCCTGACGGCGGCTATTTAGGGATAGAAGTTTCATTGGATGATTCACGATATTTTGGGGTTAGGTCAGTCCAGTTGGCGGATCGGCGTGTTGCCGTCACTGTTGCTTTTGTTTGTGATACCTATTCGGCAATGCTAGAAGAAGTAACTAAATTGGCGGCAACAAATGTGAAATTTTTGATTAGTCCAAGCATTGAAATTCATTGGCCTACCCAATATGACCAAAGAACAGAAGTTGTGGGTTACGGGGAAATTGTGCGTTACACCGCTGGCGTAAAAAACATGATCTTTGAAGGAATGCTTGTTCACGATGGATCAAAACAATTAAGTGAACATGTCCAGCGCGCGGTTGCCGTGAAGGCAGAATCTTCTATTGCTTTATCGTCAGCGCGAAGCCCTGGGGAAATTTCCTTGGCGCGGTGCATGGTTTGGACTGCCGCACATGCCAGCCGCCCAACGATTGTTGGAAAGCCCATCATTGCGTTTTCAAATCGCTAATGTTCAAGGTGGCGTTGGGTTGTTGCTGACCTTTTGTCGGGATCGGATAGTTTTCAACCCAATGCCACCAAAAAAAGAAAGATTGTGACACACTGAATCATGGCCATTTTCAAAACAAAGGTGACGAAAGCCGCCATTTCCCCACAGGAAGAACCATCAATTGCGGCGGCCGCTGGCGGCACTTACGCAGGCAACGGATCAGGTGAACAGTCAATTGGCGAATACTATTCTTACATCCAAGGCGATTTGCGCAACCGCGCAATGCGTGTTCCAACAATCAACCGCGCTCGCGACTTAATTGCATCAGTTGTTGGCAACACCCCAATGAAAATGTATCGCAAACGCTGGAATGAACTTGAAGGCGAAATGATTGAAGAACCATTGGCCCCCCGTTCATGGATCGCCCAACCTGATCCCCAATTAAGTTATGCAACATTTTGGTCATGGGTTTTTGATGATCTTTTTTTCTTTGGTAGAGCATTTTTGTGGTGCAGTAGCAGAACCCAAGACGGAATGCCTGCATCCTTCACGCGCCTGCCTGCCGCAATGGTGAACACGCTAGATATGAGCGGCCCAGTGTTCGCGTTCGGTAAATCCGATCAAATTTATTTCCAAGGCGCACAAATCCCAACCGAAGATGTTGTGCAAATTATTGGTGCAAATCAAGGAATCATTTATCAATCGCCGCAAGTCATTGCAACATCATTGGCGCTAGAAGATGCGCGCTTACGCAATTCAAGTTCCGCTTTGCCTGCTGGCGTATTACGCCAAACATCAGGCGAACCGCTTTCAGGCCAAGAACTATCTGAATTGGCACAGGCTTTTGAATTGGCGCGCCGCTCAAATCAAATAGCGGCCATCAACCAATTTGTGGAATGGCAACCAACTGATGTTGACGCATCAAAAATGTTGCTTTCGGAAGCCGCCGAATTCCAGTCAAAAGAAGCCGCAAGAATGTGCAACATCCCGTTTTTTCTTAACGGAAACAGCGTTGGTTCATACAGTTACCAAAGCAACCAAGGCGCACGCCAAGACCTTTATGTTTTTGCCGCCCGTTCTTACATGTCAGTAATTGAACAAACAATGAGCATGAATTCAATTCTGCCCCACGGAACTTGTGTCAAATTTGATGTTGACGAATACCTTGCAGAAATTGTTAACGGCGCCGAAGATATGGCCGACTATGAAGATGCAATGCCACAAACAACCCCAACAATGGAGTAGAACATAGTTATGTTGAAATTTATTTCCACCGATTTAACCCTAGATGCGTCAGCCGTTGAAGGCGTTGCATCACGCTCAATTTCGGGTGTGGCGGTTCCTTATGGAATTGCCGCAACTGTGAGCGATGGAACTAAAGTTATTTTTGAAAAAGGCAGTTTGCCAACCGATGGAAAAGCCCCAAAAATTTATTTAAACCACAATAGTGAACAGGCCGTTGGCTTAATTCAGGAACGGTTGGACACTGAACAAGGAATGCTTTTCACTGCCCGAATCAGCAAAACCGCATTAGGCGAAGAAGCACTAACTTTGGCACTTGATGGCGTAATTGATTCGGTTTCCGTTGGCGTAAATCCAACCAAATTCAAGATGCAAAAGGATGGCACAATGCTTGTGCAAGCCGCCGATTGGATTGAATTGTCACTTGTCACGGGCCGCCCTGCATTTGCTGGAGCAGTCATCACCGATGTGGCCGCAACCGAACCCGAGAGCATCCCACACGAAGAAGTTTCAGAAGATATTATTCAAGAAGAAGTTTCACCACAGGAGAAAACAACCATGTCAGAATCAACCCCAGTAGAAGCCACAATCCCAACATCACCTGTTGTTTTTGCGGAACCAAAACGCGAATTTCGTATGCCATCGGCCGCGGAATATCTCGCAAGCATGCACATTGGCGGAAGCACATTTGCGAAAGTAAATGCCGCTTACCACGAAGCCGCACGCAAAGGCCAATCAAGCATTGAAGCCGCACTTGAACAAGATTTGACCACTGACATTCCAGGTTTGTTGCCAGTTCCAGTTCTTGGGCCTGTGTTTCAAAACTACAACTTCATGCGCCCAATCGTTTCCGCATTTGGAACACGCGCAATGCCGAACGGTTCAGGAATCACATTCACACGCCCAGTGATTCAGACTTCCACCCTCGCAGGTGTTCAGGGAACGCAAGGCGCTGTTGTTGCATCACAAACAATGGTTTTGGATGCAAACGCAGTTTCTCGCGAAACCGTTGCAGGCACAATTCAGATCAGCCAACAGACAACCGATTTCAGTAGCCCCGCCGCGATGTCGGTAATTTTGAATGACCTCGCTGGACAATACATGAAATCAACGGATTCAATTGCCGCCGCTTTCTTGATTGCAAAAAAGCAAGCATCGGGTTACACCTGGACAGTTACCCCAGGAGACATTTCAACTTTGATTGCAGGCATCTACGGATCGGCTGAAAACATTTCGGCAACAACAAACCTTTTCCCAACTCATCTTGTGTGTTCGGTTGATGTTTGGAAACTGCTCGGCTCTGCTGTTGACGATGTAAATCGTCCAATTTTCCCAGCAATCGGCGCTCCTGGCCTTCTTGGCATGAACACCTTGGGTGCAGGATCGGCCGCTAGTTGGTCAGGAATGAACCCACTTGGTTTGGAAATCGTGGTTGACGGCAACCTCGCCGCTGGCACATTGTTGGTGGTTCATGCTCCAGCCGTAGAATTTTACGAAGCGCAACAAGGCATGCGTTCGGTTGAGAACCCTGACATTCTCGCTCGCACCTTCTCCTACTACGGCTACTTTGCTTCATTTGCACAGTACGCACAAGGCGGATCAGCGGCAAACAGCCAGTTCATTCAATCCATCGTTGTAAACGACTAACACAAAGGCGGCTTTACCGCCATGAGTACTTACAACATTACAAGCAAACTGTTAATTGATAATTATGCCGTTCTGCAAACATTGGAAAACAATGAAATTGCAGTTGGTCAATCAATAACAGTTGCAAGCCTAGGTTCTCCCTTCAACGGTACTTTTACGGTGCTGGATTTGCCCGAGCATGAATTCATTGGCATTGATTCCACAACTGGATTCCCAATGTTCAATGAATTTGTGCAACGGCAGAACCAAGTTTTGTTTGCATGTACTGGCGCAAATGTTCTTTACACATTTACCACCGTTGGAACAATTACTTATGCCCCTGTTTGTACTTGGATTACCGCCAACGACATTGCCGATTGGCTTTATTTATCAACGGCAACCGCCGCGGATCAAACCTTCTTAACGATTTGTGCGGCCGCTAGTAATCAGTTCGCATTTAGACGCAGACAGGAAAGCGGCTATTTTGATGCATTGGGAACAGTGCCTTCACAAGATGTAAAACTTGGAACCGTAATGTATGGCGGCGCGCTTTACCGCCAGCGCGGTTCTGTAGATACTTTTGCGTCATTTAACGAAATGGGAAGCGCCCCACCAATGGCACTGTCAGCCATCGTGCAACAATTACTAGGCATATCGCGCCCCCAGGTGGCTTAAATGCCAACCGCCTACACCGACTTACTTAACACAGCGTTGGACAACCTTGCCACAACATTGAACACGATCACGCCGCCAATCCCGATTGTGACCGATCCTAGAAACATCCAGGCGGCTTGTGCATTTATTAACGCCCCAACTTTTACCACGCCGTTGATGAAAAACAAGCGCATTCAACTAACTTTCCCAATCCAGTTAATTGTTCCAGGGCCTTTCAATCTTGATGCACAACGAAAGCTTTTAAACATGACTGCCCAATTGTTAAGTGCAAATGTTGCCATCACAGAAGGCCGCCCAACATCAATTGAAATAGGTGGCGCGTTATACCCCTGCTATGAAGTTATTGTCAATATGGAAGCGAGTTCATTATGAAACTAAAAATCCTGTCAATTAAAGTAGGCAAAATAGGCGATTACTTTGAGCCAACCCCTGGGATCAATGTTCAAGCATTGATTGATGGCGGCTTTATTGCCTATGAATCAGAATCCACCGAAACACCCAAAAAATCATCTACGATCAAGAAAACAACCAAGGAGTAAATTATGGCCACAACAACTTACCTTTCCAATTTGTCAGCACTTACCGTGAATAGCGTTTCATTGGTGGATCAATGCACAGGAATCGTGTTCACACAATTGCGCGAAGCCCTTGATAAAACAACTCTGGCGGATACGGGCCGCAGTTTCACAGGCGGATTGTACAATAATGAATGCACAATGACACTTTTTCAATCGTATGCCGCAAGCGAGACTTACCAAACTTTGGCATCAATCGTTGGCACACAAACAACAGTTGTTGCAACTGTCATTGAAGGTGCAGTAACAAAAGTCTTTACTTTGACTGGCGCTTACTTGGAATCAATGCCTGTCATCAACGGCGCTCTTGGCGAACTTTCAACTGTAGATTTGACCTTTACAGGCGGCGCACTAAGCGTCAGTTGATCACGGCCATCACTTGGCCCGACACAAGGAGAAACAAGTGAAACTTAAATTAAAAATAACCCCATCGCCAGGTGATGAACCTGTCACGATCACAACCAATTTGCTGTGCATTGCCGAATGGGAAAAGCAAGAAAACCGCAAAGTTTCAGACGGCCGAGGAATCGGAATTATGGACATGGTTTTTTGGGCTCATTTTATGTTGAAACGATCCAACTACAAAATGGAAGCAACACCGAAATTGTGGCTGGAAGCAAACCCCGATATGGAAATTGAAACGGTGGACATGACAAACCCAAACCTTATGGGCGGGGAACTTACCGAAAACAACTAGCAGAATTGCTGGTTTCAGTAGGGTGGTGGCCGCCGCACATAGAGTTTGACACACGCGATCTTTCAACAGTCATTAGCGTGCTTAATGAACAAGCGAAAGAAAGGCGGCAAAGGTGAAATCCACTATCTCTATAGAAGTTTATGGAGTTAAGGCCGCTCTAAAAGAAGTCAACAAAATTAACCCAAAGTTGCGCCGAGAATTTACTAAACGCTACAAAGACATTGTAAAACCCGTTATTCAACAGGCAAAAGAAAGTTTCCCTGATGAGCCGCCATTATCGCGAATGGGCAAACCGTTTAAACATTTAGGCTCATGGAATGGCGGACTAGTTGCAAAAGGCGTAACGGCAAAGATCAACACAAGATCAGCAAGAAAACGCAACATTGAAAAAGGCGCTGTTTACGAAAGCATTGCAACATTTTTGATCCAACAAAAGACAGGATGGGGTTCTTTATATGACATGGCAGGCAAGAAAAACAGCAATTCCATTATGGCAAGAAACTTAGAAACTAAGGGTTTTGGTTCTGCATCTCGCGCCATGTGGCCAGCCTATGAAAGCCACAAGTCCGAAATAGACATTGCGGTTCTTGCTTTGTGCGATGATGTAATGAACGAAGTAAACAGAAACTTGGTAGTTGACGATGGCAATTAGAATCCCCATAATTTCGGAATTTAACCCAAAAGGCATTGCCGCGGCCAAAGCCGAATTTGCTTCTTTGCAGGGTGCAGGTTCCAAATCAATGTTCCTGTTGCAAAAGGCTGTTTTGCCAGCCGCCGCGGCCATTGGATCATTCACCGCAGTTATTGCGCCAGCAATTAGAGCCGCATCAGATTTTGAAGAATCAGCATCCAAAGTTGATGTTATTTTTGGGCGAGCATCTAAGTCAGTTAAGGATTTTGCCAACAACGCCGCTATTTCCTTAGGTCAATCCAAACAAGATGTTCTCAACGCCGCTGGCGTGTTTGGCACTTTCGGCAAAGCGGCTGGCTTGGCAGGTGATGACCTAGGACTGTTCACAACCGATTTTGTGACCCTGGCAACCGACCTGGCATCTTTTAACAACAGCACCCCCGAGGAAGCCGTCATGGCCATTGGGGCGGCTTTGCGTGGCGAATCCGAACCTTTGCGCCGCTACGGCATTTTGCTTGATGACGCAACCTTAAAAGCCGAAGCAACATCACTTGGCATTTACAAAGGCAATAAAGCGCTGACATCTCAACAAAAGATTTTGGCCGCACAATCCGCCATTTACAAACAGTCAGGTGACGCACAAGGAGACTTTGCCCGTACTTCTGATGGTTTGGCAAACAGCCAACGCACGCTTACGGCGTTGTTTAAAAACTTTCAAATAGAGTTAGGACAAAAGGTTCTTCCAGTAACAACCGATTTTGTTAATGCACTTATTGACATTAAAGGCGCTTTGGACAACATTCCAGAACCAGCAAAAACGGCCACCCAAAAGATAAGCGATTTTGTAAATAAAGTTTCTAATTGGATTAATCCGCTTTATCAATTTTACAAAGTAACAATTCTTCTTGGCGATGCGTTAAACGGCGTAGAAAAAGACTTAGATCCATACAGTCAAAGATTAAACACTGGAACATCAAACACTATACGAATGGCGGATGCGTCAGACGAATTAAAAAACAAATTAAAAGAAGAAGAAAAAGTTCTTGGGGGCGCAACAAAAGAAGTTGAATCATTTGCCGCCGCATTAAAAGACAAACTGTCCGAAGCGGTGGACACAGCCAAAGAAAAACTGGCTGACGCAAAAACGGAATTTTTGGACTTTGCAACTAGCGTTTCAAATGCCGTTATTGGCGCGCTGGATTTCAACAAAGCCTTAGAAGATGGCGATTATGGTTTTATGGGATTTTTGGAAAATCTTAGAAAACAAGTTAAGGGAATTGAAGATTATTCCACCAATTTGCAAACAGCACTTGCCGATGGATTGTCACAAGATGCATTGCAATTTGTTCTAGATGCTGGCAGTGAGGCTGGATCAAAGATTGCATCTGAACTTGTTAAGGGTGGCAAGACGGCAATTGACGAAACAAATGCTTTGGTGGAATCAGCACAAGCGGCCGCAGACAAAGTTGGATTAAATGCCGCAACCAAATGGTATCAGAGCGGTGTTGATTCAGCGCAAAAAATGGTTGACGGTTTGGTTGCAGAACTTGATTTGATGACCCCGAAATTGATGAAACAAATGGACAAGATTGCCGCAAAAATGAAACGCAATGTCAACATTGATGTGATCATCACCGAGCGCGTGGACAAAATTGTTGCAACTGTCAGCGGTGGAATCCCAAAGATGGCTGACGGCGGCATTGTGCAACGCCCAACCCTGGCACTAATTGGCGAAGCAGGCCCCGAAGCCGTAGTGCCATTATCCAAAATGGGTGGAATGGGTGGCGGCGGTGATGTCAACATTAATGTAAACGGTGGTATGGCAACATCAGCCGAAATTGGGCAATCAATCCTTAATGCTTTGCGCGCCTATCAGCGTTCGGCAGGGCCGTTGAATCTGAACATTGCATGAGCGGTTTTGCGGTTTTAGATTCAGGCAATTATGACCTGCAAATTGCTACTGGGTTTAATGTTGATGCATTTATTTTGGATGACGCTTTGCGCGGCCATCTTGATTCAACTGAATTTGTCCTAAATGGCACAACAGAATTCGCATCAGTTTTAGAATCAACAACAAACATTGCAGTAAAACGCGGCCGCCGCGACATTGGCGATCAATTCAGCGCTGGCACAATAACTTTCAACATCACTGATGTGGACGGAATCTTCAACCCATTTGACGAAAACAGTCCTTACTACAACACCCCTGACGCGCAACCTGGCTTAGCGCCAATGCGCGAAATGAAACTAATTCGTTACGATTCCGCCAACAACCCTGAATTGCTTTTTTCAGGTTATGTGGTCAATTATGACTACAACTTTGGCTTAGGCGAATTGGATAGTGTTACCGTTTATGGTGCTGATCAATTCTATTTACTGGCACAAACCTATTTAGACGAACTGAATGTGTCAGCCGAACTTTCAGGCGCACGCATTTCCACAGTGCTTAATTTGCCTGAAGTAGATTTCCCATTGGCACAAAGAAACATCGCCACAGGCACAGTCAACCTTGGCCATAATGCCGCATACACCGTTTCGGCTGGAACCAACGCCCTTTCCTACATAGCACAAATAAATTCCACTGCCGAATTTGGAAGAATCTTCATGTCGCGTGACGGTGACTTTACATTCCAAAACAGAATTGGCAACACGCTTTCAGGCCCAGTGGCAGATTTCCACGACAACGGAACGGCCATTCCCTACACCAATTGCGGCATTACTTTCCAGGCTGACGCAGTAATCAACCGATCCGTAATAACAGGTTTGGACGGAACCACAGCCACAGCGGAAGACGCGGCTTCAATCGCCCAATACTTTATTCAAACAGCCAGCATCACAAACAGCCTTTTACACGAACAAGCATCAATTGACACGGCCGCCGCATACCAACTTTTTCCACAACCCGAACCACGGTTTACATCAGTTGAAACACCATTCCTGGCATTAACCACACCACAAAAAGACACCTTGGCTGTAGTGGAAATTGGTGACACAATCACCGTTGAGAAAACTTTTCAAACAGGAGTAACAACTACAAGCCTGGCACAAGAACTGGCCGTTGAAGGAATAGAACATTACATTGACTACCAGTCAGGCCACCGCGTAGCCTATTTTACAAGCCCAACCACCGTGGTTTATGAACTAGTTTTGGATTCGGCCCTATATGGCACAATAGACACAGAAAATGCTTTAGGATAAAAACATGGCAATTCAAACTTTTACCGCCGCACAAATTCTTACCGCGGCACAAATGAACACTTTGCAGGCAAACGATTACAATCAAACGGTTGCCACAAAAACCACAAGTTATGTGTTAGTTGCCGCCGACAAAGGCACTAGAATCACCATGAATTCGGCAAGCGCGACAACAATAACGGTGAACACTTCACTGTTCGCGGCTGGTGACACGCTAATCATTCAAAACATTGGCGCTGGCGTTTGCACGGTTACGGCTGGCACGGCAACAGTTACCACAAACGGCGCACTTGCTGTGCCACAATATGGTGGCGGAGAACTTTATTTTACAAGCAGTAGTGCGGCAATTTTTTTTCCAACAGGCGGTAAATCTGTGACTAGATACATAACAAACTTTTTGGCTAGCGGCACTTATACGCCTGCAACGGGCGTAACTTATGCAATTGCATACATGAAAGGTGCGGGCGGTGGTGCAGGTTCTACGGCCGCCGTAGGTGGTAACTCATCAGTCGCGTTTGCCGCTGGAACAGTTACCGCTACAGGCGGTTCTAATTTTACGGGAACCATTATTGCGGTAGGTGGTGTTGTACCCGCAGTTAATAGCGGCAAAGGTTCTAATCCGAGTGGCCTTTGGAACGCCGCATATGCTCAAATTGGCGCGCCTACGGGCGGCGATGGTGCGGAAATTGTCGCTGGTGGCGTTGTTACGCCAGGCGTTGGAATTACTGTTACCGTTGGCGCTGGTGGCACGGCTACGGGTGGCGTTGCAGGTGGTACGGGTTATGTCTATATAGAGTGGTTTGCATAGGAGAAAATTATGGCAACTTACGCGCAAGTAGAAAACGACATTGTGGTGAATTGTGTTGTGGCAGATGCCGCATGGATAGCAGAACAACCTGGCGAATGGATTGAATACACCGATGAACACCCTTGCGGTATCGGTTGGGATGTAGAAAACGGTCAATGCGTTGTACCACCGCCACCAATTCCGCCTATTATTCCTTAGTTTTGTGTTTGCTCTAATCCTGACCGCTTGCGAAACAACACGAAACAACGCAGGAAAAAAATCTGTGCGCAACAGCGCACTAATACAATGCACTACAGCCGACAGATGCGAAGCCGCTAATGGCTAAAGACAGATCAGAAATTGATTATCTTCATGCACGAATGATTGTGTTTGTTGCCTGCACAATCGCGATAACTTTTGCAATAACTGTCATTGGCTTTGTGTACTTTTTAGGGTTTGTGGAACAGCCTGAAAAACAGTCACCCAATGACGCGGCTTTCATAGATTTATTGAAAACGCTTTCAATTTTTATGACTGGCACATTGAGCGGACTTGTGGCGGCCAACGGTTTGAAACGGAAACCTGAATTACCAACGCCATGAGCGCAATTCCAGTTAACCCGAAACCTAAAGTTTTAGTTGTTCCACATAAACACAAAGTTGTTTTGCCAACCGTATTGGCGCATTGCAAACCTGGCGAACTTCCAGCAAACATGTTGAAAGATGTCAAACCATATGGCAAACTATTGTTTTGCGCCGCTGATGCTTGGCTGGCATTTAAAGAACGCGCACACCAAGAAGGCATTGCAACATTTAAACCGTCTAGCGCAAACGATTGTTACCGATCCATTGCCACGCAAACAATTGCATGGAATGATCGCATGACCACAGAAGTGATTGCAGGTGTAAAACCGCGTATTTACCAAGGCAAAAACTTTTATCTGAAGCCAGGCAAAGCGCCTATTGCACAGCCAGGCAAAAGCAACCACAACTGGGGAATATCTGTTGATGTCAGCGAAGCATCAGGAGAACGATTTGAATTCATGGCCGCCCATGCTTTGGAATACGGATTCACCTGGGAACTGGATTCCGAGAAGTGGCACATCAACTATTTTTGTGGCGATTCAATCCCTGATGCAGTCACAGCATGGAAAAAAGCGAAAGCCTTGCTTTAGACAATCAACTTGCCTAGGGTGGAAGCACCCGACCAAAGGAAGTTAATTATGGCGTTTATTGCCCCCAAAATCATTGCAGGTATAGTTACTGCCCTTTTAGGCTTTGCGGCGCTTCTAGGGGCTTACAATGGCCAATCAGAGCCATTTAGTGGGCCGCCCTACAGCACCATTGATGTAACCCCTTATTTAATCTTGCCAAAAACAACCACCACATCAACCATCGTCTATATTGACCCGTTGTCTGATGCTTGCACGCAGTTGTCAGGGCTGGCAATTAACGAAGGTTGGCCAATCAAACAGCGTGCCACAATCCAAAAAATCATGTTTCGCGAATCACGATGCATTCCAAATGCCCACAATCAAAATGACCCAGGAGAAGGTTCTTTTGGATTGATGCAAATCAATTCCTTTTGGTGTTCAGGCCCAAATTCATTTCTACAAAAAAACAGCTTGCTGACCGACTGCCAATCTTTGTTAGACCCCAACACTAACCTTCAGGCCGCATTACTAATTTGGAAAAATTCACGATGGAATCCGTGGGGTGGAAAATGAGCGATGGTGTGGCATGGAACCAAGGCGAATTGTCAGAAGAAACACGCGCAATGATTAAAACACAATCCGAAAAAAACCATCAAATGGCTGTGTTCAATTTAATTGACGAAATATGCAGGCCCAACCACATTGCAAAACCAATTCCAACACATCACATTTTGTTAGATGAATTGGAACTGATGTATGAAGCGCACATGACCATTGGCGGTGAGCAAAACAGATTCAATGCCAGTTGTCTTAGGGCGGCGATCAATGTTATTTCTACGCTGTAAAAAATGCGATTTGATAATGAAAGGCACACCCCATGCCACTAATCCAACCAAAATCTTGTGGTGTCATCCTGGCTTAAAAGCCTGTGCTAAAGTCAAACCAATAAACCCGACTAAAGGAAACCCGACATGAACGATCAACTTGAAATGTTCACCACCACACTTGGATTGGCTGGACAAAGAACACGGCCAGCATTAGACACACCAACCGTGGCAATCGCAAACAACGCGCCTGACACATCACGCGAAGCAGGCGAAAAAGCCAAAGAACATTCAGGCAAACAACGCGAACTTATCCATTTTTGGATCAAATGGGCCGCGAAATCTGATGCAAAAGGAATGACAGGTGACGAACTTTCCGTGCTGTTGCAATTGCCTGCACAATCTGTGTCAGCGCGCATCAACGGCTTGCACAAAGATGCTTGGATTGTTGATAGTGGTTTACGCCGCAAGACCCGTTACGGAAGAAACGCCATTGTTTGGGTGGCTTGCTGATGGCTTTTGATTTAAGCAATTACGAAACTGTTGAAACCCGATTGCAAAGGTTTTGGGAACAACACCCTGATGGACGCATTGAAACCGTGCTTATGAACTATGACGGAGAATCCTGCATTGTTCGCACAACCATTTGGAAACAGCGCGATGATGCGCACCCAACCGCCACAGGATACGCACACGAAATTCACAGTGATCGTGGGGTCAATGCCACATCATTTGTGGAAAACGGGGAAACAAGTTCAATTGGGCGTTGCCTGGCCAACATGGGCTTTGCGACACAAGGCAAACGACCTTCCCGTGAAGAAATGCAAAAGGTGGAACGCTTAGGTGGCCAACCTGTCAACAATCAAATGCACACACCCCCTGGCGCATTTGCCACACCTAAGCAAGTTGGTTACATAAAGAAATTGGGCAAAGATGCCAACCTAGATGATTTGGGTTTGTTGGAATTGATACAACGCACAGTTAAACGCGATGATGTTGTGCTTGAATTATTGAAATCACATGAAGCCAGCGCTGTGATAGAAGCATTGAAATGACCGAATCAGAATTCAAAGACATCATCGTTGCCGTTGCCAAACGCTATGGCTGGCTGATCCATCACGACTTGCCAGCACAAAACTCACGCGGCCGCTGGGGAACACACATCCAAGGTGATGTGGGTTTCCCTGATTTGGTATTGTTGCACCCTGTCAGCGGCAAACTTTACATTGTTGAATTAAAATCAGATAAAGGCAAACTGACGCCAGGGCAGA